>Ga0066639_10000668_pt1 | contig 30014 bp, 21 predicted proteins | sample CryGeyCG2114_010_2_FD_59504 | JGI IMG/M metagenome (GOLD analysis project Ga0066639, IMG submission 59504) | Groundwater microbial communities from aquifer - Crystal Geyser CG10_big_fil_rev_8/21/14_0.10 | ecosystem: Environmental > Aquatic > Deep subsurface > Groundwater | place: USA: Utah...
GATGACCACGCTTCATGCCGGAGGAAAATTCGGGGGCGAGGGATATAAAGTTTCTGGCGGTTTGCACGGTGTGGGAGCTTCTGTGGTAAATGCTCTGTCGTCTTATTGTAAAGCTGAAGTTCATCGAGATGGTGGTAGTTATGTTCAGGAATATGCACGAGGCAAAAAGAAATCTGCTGTAAAAAAGATAGGTGCCTCTAAATTGCATGGTACGATAATTACCTTCGAGCCAGATCAAGAAATTTTCAAGGATATAAAATTTGATTGGAGTGTGGTGATAAACCATATTCGCCAGCAGGCGTATCTGGTTAAGGGTATGAGGGTGACCATTATCGACGCCCGAGGGTGGGATAACGGCAAGGGTATGGATGACAATAATGTGTTTTATTTTCGTGACCTCGGCTTAGAGCTTCCTTCTACGTCTTTTTACTTTGAGGGTGGACTTGTTTCCCTTATAAAATATTACAATCGATTTCAAAAGCCGATTCAGAAAAGAATTTTTTACCTAGAGAAAGAGCAAGATAATGTCGGAGTAGAAATTGCCCTTCAGTATGTCGACGATATTTCAGATCGTATCGTGCCTTTCGCAAACAATATTCACACGCCAGAAGGCGGGACTCATGTTACTGGTTTTAAAACTGCACTCACTAGGACCCTAAATACTTATTGCAAGAAAAATGGGATGATGAAAGAGTCTGAGGGTGGTTTTACCGGCGAGGATGTGTTAGAGGGTCTGACGGTTGCCATTTCTGTAAAGCTTAGAGAGATACAATTTGAGGGTCAAACCAAAGCAAAGCTTGGCAGTATGGAGGCGCAGGGTGCGGTGGCTACCGCTTTTGGTGAAGCCTTCGGCAATTTCTTAGAAGAAAACCCCGACGATGCCAAAGCCATAATAAACAAGTCAATTCTAGCCCTTAAGGCCCGTAAGGCAGCTAAAGCAGCAAAAGATTCGATTCTAAGAAAAGGCGCGCTGGAGGGCATGATGCTTCCCGGAAAATTGGCTGATTGCCAAAGCAAGAGTGCTGAAGAATCAGAGCTATTTTTAGTAGAGGGGGATTCCGCTGGAGGTTCGGCCAAGCAGGGTAGAGATAGGCGTACTCAAGCGATTTTGCCATTACGTGGCAAGATTTTAAATGTGGAAAGAGCTCGCATAGACAAAATGCTTGCCTCAAAAGAGGTTAAAGCCCTCGTTATTGCCATGGGTACCTCGATAGGAGACACTTTTGATATTTCCAAAATTCGCTATCATAAGATAATTATCGCTACTGATGCGGATGTTGATGGTTCGCATATTCGAACTTTACTCCTTACTCTATTTTTCCGTTATTTCAAATCTGTGATCGAAGAGGGGTATGTTTATATAGCTCAGCCACCGCTTTACAAGATAAAGAAAGGCAAAGAAATTTCTTACGCTTATTCTGACGAAGAAAAAACAAAAGTGATAGGCAAGAGCGCAGATGTTAGCGATATACAAGAGGCCGAAGGCCCTGAGTCCGACGAAGGATTAGAAGAGACAGAAGAAAAAGAAGAACAGAAAAAGACTAAATCAAACAAAATTCACATCCAGCGTTACAAGGGGTTGGGGGAAATGAATCCGGAAGAGCTTTGGGAGACAACCATGGACCCTCAAAACCGCATTTTGAAGCAAGTAACCATCGAAGACGCCGAAGAAGCGGATAAGATTTTCGATATTCTGATGGGCTCTGAAGTCCCGCCACGCAAATCTTTCATCCAGTCTAATGCAAAATTAGCCGAGATTGATATCTAGATAAAAATCTCCGTATTGGGTTTATTTATTTTTTCTCTTTGGTTTCTTCCAAAAACTTTGAGATCAGTTCTTCTTTTGATATCTGTCCGAGTTGGCCAGCGTCACGAGATTCTAGGGTGACTTTCTTGGCTTCTATTTCCTTATCGCCGATGACTATCCAGTAGGGGAGTTTATTTTCTTTAGCATTGCGAACTTTCTTGCCGAGGTTTTCATCTGTGTCATCCAGTTCGGCGCGTATGCCATTTTCAACCAATAGATCGAAAATTTCTTTTGCATATGCGTTATGATTCTCACGCACCGGAATAACTTTCACTTGTATGGGTGCGAGCCAGAGGGGGAAGTTGCCTGCAGTATGTTCTATTAGAATTACTAAAAATCTTTCAATTGATCCCATAATAGCGGCATGAATCATCACTATGCGTTCTTTCTCTCCCTTTTCATTGGTGCAAGAGAGGTCAAACCGCTCTGGCATATTCATATCGAGCTGAATAGTGGCTACTTGATGTTCTCGGCCTATGGCGTCTTTGGCCATGAAATCTATTTTAGGACCGTAAAAAGCGGCTTCGCCGACGGCCTCAATAGCCTCCTCTCCATTTCCCTGAACAATTTTCCTTAAAGCATTTTCAGAATTTTCCCACACTTTTTCAGTACCAAGATACGCATTCATGTTTTTAGGGTCATGTAAGGAGAGTCGGGGCTTTAAGACAAAACCGAATGATCCATAAAAAGTTTTTACAATATTATAAATTTTTCCTATCTCTTCCTCGAATTGGTTTGTGCGACAGAATACATGCGCATCATCTTGAGTTATCGAGCGTACTCTCGAAAGCCCCCCAAGTTCTCCCGTTTGTTCATCACGGTAAACCTTTGTGGTCTCGGCGTATCTTTGGGGCATTTCTTTATAACTCCATTGTTTTCTATTGTATATCTGGGTGTGATGGGGACAACTCATAGGCTTCATGGCAAATATGTGTCCCTCTCGAGTGTTGATCTTAAATAAATCATCTTTGAATTTTTCCCAATGACCTGATGTTTTATATAGTTCATTTTTGGTAATGTGTGGAATATCCACTCTCTCATAGTTTACTTTCTTGCGAAGTTCCCACACAAAATCATCGAGCAAGTTGCGTAACATTGTACCTTTAGGGGTGAAGAGGGGTAAGCCTGCTCCCACTAAATCAGAAAAAACAAAAAGGTCTAACTCCTTGCCCAGTTTTCGGTGGTCTCTTTTCTTTGCTTCTTCACGTTGTTTGACGCACTCTTCTAGCTCTTCCGAGCTCCCGAAGGCCAGACCGTAAATGCGGGTAAGCATTTTATTTTTCTCGTCTCCGCGCCAGTAGGCGCCAGCGACACGATCTAGCTTGAAGCAATTTGGATTTATTTCTTTACTTGGGTTTTCCATATGTCCACCCTTGCACAGATCGATAAAGCCCCCGCAGGTGTAGAAAGTGAGTTTTTTACCCTCTTTTTCAAATTCTTTTATCAGTTCTATTTTGTACGGATTCCAGGCAAATTCTTTCTTTGCTTCTTCGGGGGTGACTTCTTTTCGTTCAAAATTTTTCCAGGTTTTTAATACTTCTCGCATCTTCTTTTCTATTTTTGCGAGGTCTTTTTCTGAAATCGCTTCTCCCAGATCAAAATCCTGATAAAAACCGTCGTCTATAGACGGACCGATGGCATTCTGGGCATTCGGGTACAGTTCTCGTACTGATTTTGCCAAGACATGCGCCAAGGTATGCCTTAAATTACTCAATTTTTCATTCTCTTCAGGTCCTTTATTCATTGGGCATATAATAACATATTCTATTGTTTTTCGAAATTTCATTGGTTGCTTTTGCCGGGTGATATGCTAGGATGTACCCATTATGGTAATACGAATGAGGCATACAAAGTCGCATACGAAAAACAGGCGTTCACACCACGCCCTTTCAAGCACTAGTTTTACGAAGTGCGAAAATTGCCAGGTACCAAAGAGGCGACATACGGTCTGCGCCGCTTGTGGTTTTTATCGAGGAAAGAAAATCATAGATTTGGTAAAGAAGATGGAGAAGAAACAGAAGAAGGAAAAAGCAAAGAAGGCCGAAGAAGGCAGGAGTTAGTTTATAAAGTAAAAAGTTATAAAGTTTGTAAAGTTGGGGGTATAGATTCTCTTTTAACTTTATGAACTTTACAACTTTCAACTCATGGTATGGCAAATAGGCACCTCTCAAGATCAATAGTGCTTCAGACGCTTTTCGAATGGGATTTCCTGTCGCTTGCTAAACCGGGTAAGGGCCCAAATTTGGAAGAAGTTAAAAAGATGCTCGAAAGGAATCTGAAGGAGTTTGCTCCCGGGTTGGAGGATGACAACTTCGTATTTTTGTTAGTGGATGAAATATTTAAAAAAAGAACCACAGTAGACCAGATCATAGAAAAGGCTGCACCAGACTGGCCGATCGACAAGATTTCGATTGTAGACCGCAACATTTTGCGTATAGGTTTAACTGAACTTTTGTTTTCTGATCGGTCGCAAGTGCCTCCTAAGGTGGCTATCAACGAAGCTATTGAGCTGGCAAAAACTTTCGGCGGAGAAAATTCCGGTAAATTCGTAAATGGAGTTTTGGGTGCGGTTTATAAAGAGCTGGGCGAGCCGGATAAAGACCATAAAAAAACTGCCCACAGTAAAAAAGGGAAGGGTTCTGGCGCGAACGATGACTCTATAGATATATCTAAACTCCCGGTTGAACATTTGGGTGGCGCATTGGTATATGCGAATATTTCTGCTTCGCCTGATGTGAGCGGGGAAGAAAAGGTGATGTTTGCTCTAGTTCATGACGTGTTCGGATACTGGACTCTTTCAAAAGGTAAAGTTGAAGAGGGTGAAAATGTCAAAGAAGGAGCGGTTAAAGCCATTAAGAAAGAAATAGGTCTTGATATAACTATCGAAACGAAGCTTGGAGAAAACGAATACGTTGCGACTCACCCAGAGAAGGGTAAGAGTTTGAAAAAGGTAGAATATTTTCTAGCAAAAAGCGAGTACAAAGATCTTACACTTGAGAAGTCCGGTGGGCTAGATGGTGCGCGATGGTTTGAGATGGCTGAAGTACCAGAGCTTCGCATTTACAATGATATTATTCCGCTTATCGCTAAAGCAGTAGAGATTATCAGCAATAAGAAGTAAACGCATGATAGATTTTTCTAGTTTTGAGAAAAAAACCAATATAGTTTTTAAAGATAAAGATCTGTTGAAGCAGGCTTTTATTCATCGTTCGTATATCAATGAAAACCCTGACACCAAGCTTTCGCACAACGAGCGCCTGGAATTTTTAGGGGATGCAGTGCTCGAGCTTATAGTTACCGATTTTTTATACAACAAATATCCTGATCATACCGAAGGGGAACTGACCGCTTTGCGTTCGGCGTTGGTGAATGCAGTGATTATATCTGATATCGCATCCCAGGTGGGTATGAATGATTACTTGTTATTGTCTAAAGGAGAAACTAAAGACAGTGGTAAGGCCAGGCAATATATATTAGCTAACACTTTCGAGGCGTATGTCGGAGCTGTCTACCTAGATCAAGGGCTAAAGACTACGGAAAAATTTATACAGAAACATGTATTGACTAAGACAGATGAGATTGTGAAAAAGAAGCTCTGGCGCGACGCCAAGTCTTTGGTGCAAGAAAAAGCGCAAGAATTTGTAAATATTACTCCTGCGTATAAGGTGTTGCATGAGTCTGGTCCTGACCATGATAAGCATTTCACTGTGGGTATTTACTTTGGTTCAGAGCTAATTTCTGAAGGCAAGGGAAAGTCTAAACAGGAGGCGGAACAAAAAGCGGCCGAATCAGCCCTTAAGGCTAAAAATTGGCTTGATTAGAAATTGAAATATGCGATTAAAGACCCTCGAACTAAACGGTTTCAAATCTTTTGCCCAAAAAACAGTTTTGGAGTTTGATAACAGTATTGTTTGTATCGTAGGGCCGAATGGTTCAGGAAAATCTAACGTAGTGGAGGCTATTCGATATGTGCTTGGCGAGCAGTCTATGAAGTCGATGCGCGGGAAGTCCGGCTCGGATCTTATATTCAAGGGTTCTAAAAATCTCTCAAAGGCGTCGCGGGCTGGGGTGACTATTCATTTTGATAATAAAGATAAGGTTTTTAAACTTGCCGGCGGTGATGGCGAGGATATGAATTTAAATTTTGAAACCATCAGTATTTCTCGAGAAGTATTTCCCGATGGATTAAACAGATACAGTTTGAATGGCAGCGAAGTAAGGTTAAAAGACATACACAACCTTTTGGCATCGGTAAACATCGGTTCTTCTGGGCACCACATAATCTCTCAAGGCGAGGCAGATCGTATTTTGAATGCAAACCCGAAGGAAAGAAAAGAGATGGTAGAAGATGCGCTCGGACTTAAAATTTATCAGTACAAGATAAAAGAGTCTGAAAGAAAGCTGGAGAAAACCGAAGCGAATATGAAAGAAGTTTCGATGCTAAGGCGGGAAAACGCACCGCATCTGAATTTTTTGAAAAAGCAGGTAGAGAAGTTAGAAAAGGCCAAAGAAATGCAAGTAGAGCTTCTAGGGCTTTATCGGGAATATTTAAAGAGGGAAGAGGTTTATTTGGATACGGAAAGCGCAAATTTGTTGGCTGAAAAAAATAAGATCAGCAAAGAGCTGAAAGATGTGGCTGATAAAATTTCTGAAGCAGAGGACGGCAGTTCTGCACAGGGCAACAAAAAGATAGAAGACTTGCGAGTTGTAGAGAAAAAGATAAATGAAATTCGCGGAGCAAAGAGCGAGCTCGAGCGCAAATTGGGACGCATTGAGGGTATGATAGAGGCCCAGCAGGGTAGAGTAAAGATAAAAGACAGATGCCCGACTTGTGGCCGAGAGTTTGGGGAAGTTAGCCAGGAGCAGATATTAAGCAGACAAAATGCTGAAAAAGAGCTTGCGGAACTTAAAAATTCCCAAGCTGAAATATCAACTGAAATAAAAAATATAGAAGCAGAAGAAGGTGAGTTGTCTCGTTCGATTGAAACTTTTAAAAAGGAAATTAATGACGAGATGGAAACCCTGCGGGATCTAGAAAGAGAAAAGTTTGCCTGGAAGGTGAAACAGCAGGAATTGTCTTCGGCTTTAGAGCTGGTGAAGGTAAAAGAAAATAACTTTAATGCTCGCATGGACGCCTTAAGGAATGAAATCAGGGAAGGTGCTGCTTTGGTTGGACAAGAGATTATGTCTTATAAAAATTATGAGGCGGATGGAGAGTATAATGCACACACACAAGAAGAGAGTAAGAAAAAAATTGATCGTATAAAGATAAAGCTTGAAGATGCGGGTACGGGCGGGGGCGCAGACCTAATGAAAGAATTTAAAGAGATAAGTGAACGGGATGAATTCTTGAAAAAAGAATTAGAAGATTTAGAGAAGAGTATGGAAGCCCTAGAGAAGCTAATAGCCGAACTTAAAGAAAAGATAGATTTAGAATTCAAAGAGGGTGTAAGGAAAATAAATACAGAGTTTAAGGCTTTCTTTGCCTTGATGTTCGGTGGGGGAACAGGTTCGCTTTCTGTGGTAGTGGAAAACAAGCGAAGGAGAAACGTACCCGAAGAGCTAGAGGGGGAAGTAGAGGTAGAAGACGATGAAGAAATAATTCAAGAGCAGGGTGTCGAGATAGGTGTTTCTTTGCCGAACAAGAAAGTGAAAGAACTGCAAGCTCTGTCTGGGGGAGAAAGATCCCTAACCTCTATCGCGTTGCTCTTTGCTATGTCTCAAGTTAACCCGCCGCCATTTTTGGTTTTGGACGAGACCGATGCCGCGCTCGATGAAGCAAACTCTCGCAAATACGGCGACATGCTGGAAAAACTTTCCAAGCATTCTCAGCTAATAGTGGTCACTCACAATCGGGAAACCATGTCTCGCGCCGGCATGTTGTATGGGGTAACCATCGGTTCGAACGAAGCCTCAAAGCTTCTTTCCGTGAAATTCGAAGAAGCCGCCGCTATCGCGAAATAGTTTCTATTTGAAGTTTATTTTCTCCTCTTTGCCTTCGGTTATTTTCTCAGGCTGGAAGACCGAGTTTAGGTAAATGGTATCTTTTTTCGCAGTGATGGCACCGCTGACTTTGTTTAGCTTAAGTTCTAGAAGCATACCCTGCATGGTGGGAGAGCTCCAAGACTGATCAAAGATAAAGTTTCCCAGAGAATAAGCGATAAAGCCATTTTTATATACTTCGGTATCTTCGATCACATGCGGATGGTGGCCGATTACGATTTTTGCGCCGTTGTCGATAGCTTTGTGCGCCAGATATTCTTGTCTGGCGTTGTGTTTGTCTTTATATTCTTCTCCGAAATGGAAAGAGACTACGAGGTAATCGCACTGTGTTGCAGCATTTTTTACAATTTCGTCAAAATTCGGGTCGCTAGCAAGGAGAATTCCTGCTTTGTCTTCTCCGGCTTGCATCCAGGTGGGTCCCACATCAGAGAAACCAAGAAAGCCAATTCTTGTTCCATATTTTTCGATAATTGTCGGTGTTATTGCTTCGGCTTTATTGTTTCCTCCGCCCGCATAAGATATTTCATTTTCTTTTAGGCGTGAGAGGCTGTCTGTATAGGCGGCGCGTCCCCAGTCACCAACATGATTATTGGCAACAGACAATATATTTATACCCGCGCCTTTTAGCGTTGGTACCACACCCGGGTCCATTCTGAAAGAATATAAATTTTTACCATCCTTACCTTGGTCTGAGGCGGTGCCCTCTAAGTTGCCAAACACTATATCTGAATTATCAAATATTTCTGAAAGTATTTCGCTTTTTGCAAAGAGCGCAGAGTAGTCGCCACTGAAGTTTTTGACAACTGAATTTCGTACTCCGCGATCGAGCATAAGATCGCCGACAAAGGTAAAGGTGATGTGGTTTGGCTCCCTAATGTCTGGTAAGCCAACTTTTTCTTGTATCCAATTAGTGTTCGCGTCTGCTTCGCCACCATAGTATATATTTTTCTCTAAATATTTTGCGATAGTTTCGACATCTTTATATCTGTCTTTGCTTTGTAGAACCACAATGCCGATATTGCGGGTGCCAGACTCACTCAGAGGCAAGGCAAAGACTGAAGCCATGGTTTCTTTAGCTGGGTCGGTGTAACCGCTTTTACCACCGAGGTAATTTTTGTCTCGCAAAAATTGGCTGATGTTAAACCAAGTGTGTTTTTGATTCGAATAACTGCGTAAGGAGGTAATCTTAAAAAGATCTGGATTTTCGCGCACCAAATAACCCACTAATTTAAAGATATCTGAAACAGTAGATCTATTATTTACCGAAAGTCCACTAGGGTCTTCGTATGAAGTAGAATTCATTAAAAGTTTTTCTGCTTCGATGTTCATCTTGCTGATGAAGTCATCTCGATCGAAGTGTGTAGCGATTACTTCTGCAGCGTCGTTGCTCGATTCTAAGAGCAGGGGATACAATAGATCTAGAACTTTTATTTTCTCTCCCGCCCACAGTCCGCCATTTTTGCCATAAGTCTCGAGGGCTTTCTTGGTAACAGTTGTCGATTCGCTTGGCTTGGTTATTTCTTTAGCAACGAGAGCGGTCATTAGCTTGGACACCGAAGCGATCGGGAACTCTGCTTCTTGATTTTTAGATAGAATTATTTCGCCGGTATCCAAGTCGCCGGCTATGTATGCGAGAGCGCTAACTTTAGGCTCGTTATCAGCATTGTTTATGTAAAAATATTTCGGTTGTTCTTCTTCAGTCGACTGTGCAGCCGATGCAGTCACATCCCTCATTTCTATCCCGCCCTTATTTTTCTCAAACGGTAGCGAGAAAAAATAAACTAGTACAACACCCAAGATCACAGGAAATACAGCCCATAGCAGTAATTTTATTTTTCTTGTCATATCAAAGTATAGTCTATTGTTTTTCTTTCTAGATCGGCATCTCGTACTTGTATTTTCACCCGATCGCCAAAACGGTATCTTTTTTTCTTTTTCTGTCCCACGAGCTCCATCTTTTTCTCGTTAAAAATGTAAAAATCATCTTTAAGGTCTCTGACTCGTACCATACCCTCGCATCTGGTTTCTTCTTCTTCGACAAATATGCCCCATTCGGATACCCCAGTGATGATGCCACTGAATTCTTCGCCTTTGCGTTTCGACATATATTCTACCTGTTTGTATTTTACCGAAGCGCGCTCTGCTTCGGCAGCTTTTCTTTCCTGCTCTGAAGATGTCTTAGCTATGCGCTCGTACTCTGCTAATCTTTCTTTTTTAATTTTTTTGCCAGACAAATGATCCATTAGTAGTCTATGCACTACTAAGTCTGGGTAACGCCGAATCGGGGAAGTGAAGTGAGTATAATAATCAAAAGCTAGTCCATAATGTCCGATATTTTTTGTCGAGTATATTGCTTTAGCCATGGCACGAATAACCGCGCGCTCGATGGTATTTCTTTCTTCGTGATCTTTCATTTTTCCTAATAGATCATTTATTGCGGGGGTAGGAATGATGCCTTCGATAAGCGGGATTTTGTGTCCCATGCCCCGCAGGAAAAAAGCCAGATCTTCCATCTTTTCTTTGTTCGGCAGGTCGTGCACTCGATATAAAGATATGCCACCCTCTCGTCTTTCGCGTTTTGTTTCGGGCGAAAGTATTTTTGCCACCCTTCTATTGGCAAGAAGCATGAATTCTTCGATCAGGCGGTTTGAGTCGCCGCGCTCTTTGATGATGACTTTACTCGGAGTGCCATCGTCTTCTAACACGAATTTTACCTCTTCTTGTTCTAAAGATATTGCGCCGTTTTTCATCCTGTCTCGTGTGAGTTTTTTTGCTAGATCGTTTAATATGGCAAGCTCTTTGTGCAGGGGAGAATTTGTATTTTTTATAGCTTCTTCGGCTTCGCTGTATGTGAACCGCTTTTGCGAATGAATAACCGTGCGTCCGTACCATTCGCTTTTTACATTGGCATTTTTATCTAAAATAAAAACGGCGCTCATAGAGAGCCGATCTTTACCGGGAACTAAGCTACACAAGTCGTTCGACAGTATTTCTGGCAACATCGGAATAGTTCGATCTACCAGGTACACCGATGTGCCCCTTTTCTCTGCTTCCTTGTCTAAAGCACTGCCAACTTTTACATAATGCGACACATCGGCGATGTGTATACCAACCTCGTACCCGCCATTTTTAATTTCTATAAAAGAGATAGCATCATCGAAATCTTTTGCGTCTTCTGGGTCGATGGTGAAGGTGAGTATTTTTCTGAAATCCCTGCGCCCAGTATAGTCGCTTTCTTTAATACCTGCCTTTTTTATCTTTTGCGCTTCCTCGTAAATTTTCTTTGGCAACTCAGGGTCAAAGCCTTTTTCAAATGCGATAGAATACATCTCGGCATTGTTGTCGCCGGGCTTGCCGAGAACTTTTACTATCTTACCCTCAGGCGATTTTCGCGGGTCTGTCCAAGACATGATCTCTGCAAACACTTTTTCTTCCGGCTTTGCGCCGGAAAGCCATTTTTCTGGTATCAGAATGTCTGCATACATTCGCGGGTCATCAGGCCTTACAAAGAAAAGCCCGTTCTCTTGTTCTAAAACTCCCGCGAAGCCAGTCTTGGCTCGGGAAATTATTTTAGTTACTTCGGCTTTAGGCTGTGCCCTTCCGTAGCCTTTGGCGTAGGAGGGGAATAGAGTTACCTCTATTGTGTCGCCGTGAAGGGCGGTATTTAGTCGTTTCGAATCTATCTCGATATCTTTTTCTCTACCCTGTATCGCCACATACCCAGTGCCTTTTCGAGATATGGAAATGATGCCCTGCAACCTCTTTTCATGTTTTTTCACTATCTAAATATACCCTAATAACCCATTAAAACCTAGCCGAAATAGGTTTCGGGCAGGTCAGGATATATATAAAATTATACTTGACATTAAGTCAAGTATGTGATATATTATCGGGTAAACGTGTCAGTGGCTACTTTGGAACGCCAAAGGAGGTCACCCATAACAACCACATAGCAACAGAAACCGAGGAGGAATTTACCTCACTCACAACCGAAAGCAAACATGAATACCGACCCGAATACCGACCCGAACACCTCGAAATTCAGCCCTCTGTGGGGCCTCCTTATCCTCATCGCAGTGTTGGGGTTTGGGGGATGGGGTTTGTCCTCTTGCAAAGGGGGAGCGAAGCCGGTGACGGCGGCGATCGCCACGAACACAGCGCCGGCCGCGGTGACCAACACCCCGGCACCGGCCATCGATTCGTCGCCGCTTGCGGCGACAATTGACCCCATGCCCGAGGTGTACGACCTGATATCCACCGAAGAGTGGACGGATGGGGTACACACCATGACCCACACCAGGACCTTGAGTCCGGAGGAAGGACAATTCCGGCTCAGGCAAAAGGAGCTGGATCTCAGGGGGGCGAGATTCCCGAGATTCGCCGGACAGATGAGGGCGATGGTTTCACCGCCACCCCCCGCATTCCCGAGCTTCGCGCCACCAACGGTGATCACGCAAATGGTGCCCGTGGTGGTGACCAACACGGTCACCTTACCAGCGCCCCCGGCGAAAGTGATCACTGTGACCAACACGGTCATCAAGACCGTGCCCGCGCCGATGCCCAAGGCGAAGCCAACACCGCCACCCGCGCCCGCAAAGGTTGCGCCCAAAGCGAAGCCCGCGCCGGTACCGGCGCCGACATCCAACACGAACGCCCCGGTGCAGCAAGCGCCGGCAGTGAGTTTGCAAGTGAACGTGTTTGGAAATGGCAATGCGGTGGTGAGTACAAATGGAACCCCGTATTGGATGCAACCCATCTTCCCCAGTGGAAGCAGGGCTCGTCATCAGGGGAAACAGCACCCCTAGTTGCTGAAACAATCATATTAATAGCACCGTAATGGAATGAAATCCTAGCGGTGCTATTGACTTTTTGGGCGGAATGTGATATACTGTACGAAAGTGCAGTAAACCAAAAATGTCCCTAAACAATTGAATACCATGAAAACCAACATGCTAGCAGTTCTCGGTCTCACCCTTGCCACTCTGTTCACCGGCTGTGTCCATGTGCACCATGAAAAGGTTGATCCGACGCCGAAGGCCACTCTGGATAAGATGGATGGAGTTGGAGATGTTGAATCCAAGTATCGGGTCACGGATGTCGCTTACGCTCCGTCGGGCTCTACGACAAACATTCACTTGGTGGAGTTTTGGCAATCACCCGAAGGCGCGCAAAAGGACCTCAGAGCCCAACAGCAGAGAAACAAAATTCCCACTCAGACGCGGGTCGGAGTAGGTGTTGGGCTCTTATGTTTGCCACCCACAAAGCTCACTAATGGGGTCATCATAAGGGGTGAGCCAGTAATGTATGATGGTGTAGCCTACTATCACGGGAACGATAATCGGCTCTACAGCCGATACGGAATTCCGTATGGTGGCCCCATGTATACCTACACTGGTAATGGGAAAGTGGACCACGACAGCGCTCGTGGTTTTAACACCACCTTCCAAACACCTGGGCCGGCCGCAGGCCGACGTTACGGGCGGTGGTAGAATCATCACGAGTCAATGGTTTAATCTCGTGCAACATCAATTAAGGCGTCAAATGGACACCTGGAAATCAGGCGGTACCATTGACGCCTTTTTCTTTTGCATTTTTTATAATTTATGCTAAGCTCTACTTTGTCATGTTAAAAGTTAGATTACAGAGAATAGGCAGAAAGAACGACGCGGCGTTTCGTGTTGTTTTGACTGATTCAAAGAACAGCGCCAAGAGCGGAAAGTTTTTAGAGATTTTGGGTACTTACGACCCTAAAGCAAAAGACAAGTCTAAGCGAACATCTTTTGTGAGCGAGAGAATATTGTATTGGGTAAGCAAGGGCGCCAAACTTTCTGACACAATGCACAACTTTTTGGTGAACGAAAAAATAATCGAAGGCAAAAAAGTGAACGTGTTACCCAAGAAAAAACCCACCCAGAAACGAAAGGAACTAAAGGCAAGCAAATAGTTTTGCTTGCCCCGTAGTAAATTTGTAAAAATTTTACTACTGGGTATAATATCAGAAGAGCAGTATCGGTCGTACACTGCCCGACAAGGTTAAACATTAAAAATAAAAACTACTGACAATATGGAAGAATCAGACAAGGCGTTTTTAGAATATGTAGTTAAAGCGCTCGTAGACAATCCCAATGATGTTAAGATTGAAAGGACAGTCGACGAGATGGGTGTGCTGATTACCCTTACCGTAAATCCTGCCGACATGGGTAAGATTATCGGACGCATGGGCAATACCGCCAAAGCTATCCGCACTCTTCTTAGGATCATTGGCATGAAGAATAATGCCAGAGTCAATTTGAAGATAAACGAACCGGAAGGCGGCCACAGGCCAGAGCGAAGCGAGAAGCCAGCAGGCGAATCTGCTTCACTTAAAACTGTAGACCAGGCGATGGAAGATTTGAAAGGAATATAAGCAAAAATCCCCCGAAAGGGGGATTTTTGATATGATGGTTCTATGCGATTTCATATAATTACAATTTTCCCCGAGATGTTCGATTCTTACTTGAAAGAGTCTATTTTAGGGCGGGCCCTAAACCAGAGCAAGAAAATAAAAATTTCTTTTTATAACCCGATGAAGTTTTGTAAACCAAAAGAAAGAGTGGATGGCAGGCCTTATGGCGGGGGGCCGGGCATGGTACTTCGTCCGGAACTTTTTCTGAAAGCTTTTTCTAAAATAAAAATAAAAGATAAAAAAAATACGAAAGTAATTTTATTTTCTCCCAGCGGGAAAAAATTTGATACTAAGTACGCCAAAAACGCGGTAAAAAAATACACAGATATAGTTTTAATTTCGGGGCGCTATGAGGGGATAGACGCGCGAGTGCGAAAAATTTTAAAGGCGGAGGAAATCTCTGTTGGGGATTATGTGCTGACTGGTGGGGAAATACCGGCGATGATTTTAATAGATTCTATTTCCCGCCAAGTGCCGGGAGTTTTGGGCAAATACGAATCTTTAGAAGAAGAACGAATCTCTTCCAGCGAGGTTTATACCCGCCCAGAAGTTTTAAAATACAAAGGCAAGAGTTACCGAGTGCCCAAGGTATTACTCTCCGGTCACCATGCTCAAATAAACGATTGGAAGACTAAAAGACGAAAATCCACAAAATAGATTTGACAATTTGAGGGAAAAAGTGTAGTCTTATTCTCGATTCACTGATTGAGTTACTGATGCAATCTTGTGTTTATTATAAGGGTTAACTTAATCATTTCTAAATAAATTTTAAGAAGCTAAAGAAAAGCATCTTTTTGTTTTTTCTTTTTTGGTTTTTCTTTGGCCTCTTGCTTTCTATTTGGTAAAGCAAAGCATGCACACTACTCACAAGCGCACAAAAAAGCATTTCTCAAGGTATAAAAAGCCTTTGGTCGAGTTCCCAAATCTAATCGAGTCACAATTAAAAAGTTTTAAATGGTTGGTAGAGACAGGTGTCGGGGAGATCTTTAAAGAATTTTCTCCGATCATCGACTACTCGGGTAAAAAGTTCCAGCTCGAATTTACTTCTTTCTCTCTTTCCGAATCAAAGACAGATGAAACTGAATCAAAAATAAACAAGCTCTCTTATCAAGGGCTTCTTAAGGCGCGGGTAAAACTGACCAATAAAGTTTTAGGCACTATAAAAGAGCAAGAGATATTTATGTCTGAGCTTCCTCTTATGACCGCTCACGGTACCTTCATCATCAATGGTGTAGAGCGAGTTATCGTGCCCCAGCTGGCTAGAAGCTTTGGAGTCTTTTTCACTGAATCTGAAATCAAAGGCAACCGTTATTTCGGTGCCAAGGTTATTCCTGCTCGCGGAGTGTGGATCGAGATAGAATCAGAATCAGATGGCGCAATTTATATAAGGATAGATAAAAAAAGAAAGTTTCCAGCCACTGCGCTACTGCGAGCCATGGGTTATGCAACTGACGAAGCCTTACTCAAAGCCTTCAGTAATAAGGATTCGAAAGTTACGGAATGGAATGAAAAGGTTATCAAAAATTGTATCGCCAAAGATGGCATCAAGAGCCTAGATGATGCATATATTGAAATCTACAAACGCCTTCGAGACGGCGATATGGCTACGGCAGAAAATGCTAAGGAGTTTATAAATTCTCTCTTTACTTCTGAAAGGTACGACCTTTCTCCGGTTGGCCGTTTTAGATTTAATCAGCGATTCGGCAAGCCAATGGACGAGAAATCTTTAGCTGATCGCATTTTCTCTAAAGAAGACTTGGTGACTGTGATAGCGCACATTATTTACTTGAACAACACTCCTGGGTCAGAAGCAGATGATATCGACCACTTGGGCCAGAGGCGCGTGCGTTTTGTCGGAGAAATCCTCCAGCAAAAAATCCGCACGGGTATGATGCAGATTAAGAGAAACATTCAAGATCGCATGTCTATTATTGATGTAGATACAGCTATGCCTATCGCTATCATCAACCAAAGGCCACTGCAAGCCCGCATCAAAGAATTCTTCACTACTAACCAACTTTCCCAATTTATGTCGCAAGAAAACGTGCTGTACGAAATGGAGCACTTGCGCACTCTCTCTGCTCTAGGTCCTGGAGGGCTCACTCGCGAACGTGCAGGTCTCGAGGTTCGAGACGTACACCCTTCGCACTACGGAAGAGTTTGTCCTATTCACACCCCGGAAGGCCCAAACATTGGTCTTATCTTACACCTCGCTACTTACGGACGCATTAATGATTTTGGAATCATCGAAACCCCGTATGTAAAAGTAAAAAATGGCAAGATCACTGGCGAAGTGGTTTACCTAAATGCGCTAGAAGAAGAAAAATACAACATTGCTCACGCTGGAATTTTATATGATGAAAGCGGAAAAATAATCAAAGATAGGGTAGAGGCCAGAATGAAAACCGAGCCAGGCATGGTTGCAAAAGAAGAGGTAGATTTCATAGATGTGGCCACAAATCAAGCCTTCTCTATTGCTACTTCGATGGTGCCGTTTTTGGAACACAACAACGCAAACAGGGCGCTCATGGGAAGTAACATGCAGAAGCAGGCTGTGCCTTGCGTATTGCCTGAAGCTCCGTTGGTGGCTACCGGCGTAGAAGAACTTGCGGCTCGCGACTCTGGGCGACTCATTATTGCTGAAGAAGATGGAGTAATATCTTATCTCGACGCTAAAAAGATAGTCTTAGATGGAAAAAAGCAGAAAACTTACAATCTGGTTAATTTTTTAAGGAACAATAACTTTTCTGTATTTCATCATCGTCCCTTGGTGGGAGTGGGTGATAAGGTTAAAAAGGGTGATGTATTGGCAGATACCACTAGTACTGTAGAGGGACAAATTTCTCTGGGGCAAAATGCCTTGGTGGCCTTCCTGTCTTGGTCTGGTTCGACTTATGAGGATGCCATAGTTATTTCGGAGAGATTAGTGCGAAACAGTAAATTCACTTCTATATATCTAGAAGAGTTTACTTGTGTAGTGCGTGATACCAAGCTCGGTCCCGAGATAACTACTCGCGATATACCTAACGTAGGAGAATTAAAGCTAAAAGATTTAGATGAAGACGGTGTTGTTCGCATCGGCGCGGAGGTGAGGGAGAATGATATTTTAGTTGGAAAAATTACGCCAAAAGGAGAGACTGAACTTACCCCGGAAGAAAGATTGCTTCGCTCTATCTTTGCCGAGAAAGCTCGAGATGTAAAAGATACTTCTTTGCGCATGGAACACGGCAAGCGCGGACGAATAATAGGAGTGAAGATTTTCTCCCGTGACTTGGGGCACACCTTAGAAGCTGGAATTATAAAGAAGATAGTTATCGAAGTAGCTCAGATCAGGAATATATCTGTAGGAGACAAGCTGTCCGGACGACATGGAAACAAGGGTGTTATCTCAACTATTCTGCCTGAAGAAGACATGCCTTATATGCCAGATGGTACCCCGATTGACGTTATATTATCGCCACTTGGTGTTCCTTCTCGTATGAACTTGGGACAGATTTTAGAATTACACTTGGGAATGGCAGCCAACAGCTTGAACTATCAGGCTATCGTGCCTCCATTCTTAGGAGCTAAACATGAAGAGATACAGGAAGAGCTAAAGAAGGCAGGATTACCAGAGAATGGCAAGCTCAAGCTCTTTGATGGCCGAACCGGTGAACCATTTGAGCAGGATGTAGCCGTAGGTTATATGTATATGCTTAAGCTTCACCACATGGTTGAAGATAAGATTCACATGCGTTCAATCGGCCCTTACTCGCTCATTACCCAGCAGCCTCTCGGTGGTAAAGCTCAAGGCGGAGGCCAGAGATTCGGAGAAATGGAAGTCTGGGCACTAGAGGGCTACGGCGCCGCTTATACTTTGCGCGAAATGTTAACTGTAAAATCAGATGATATTATGGGTCGATCATCTACTTTTGACGCCATTATCAAGAACGAGCCTATTCGATCACCGAATGCTCCCGCTTCTTTCAATGTACTTCTGAATTACTTGCGGGGACTCGCGCTCGATATCTCCTTGAAGAAGGACTAATTAATCATCTGAACTATAAAATATATGAAAACTTTAAACACAACTGACTTTGATAGCATCGCAATAAGACTCGCTTCTCCCGAACAAATACGAGAGTGGTCATACGGCGAAGTTACCAAGCCTGAAACTATCAACTACCGTACCGGTCGCAGCGAGCGCGGCGGTCTCTTCGACGAAAAGATATTCGGTCCGGAAAAAGATTATGAATGTTATTGCGGAAAATATCGCAGGATTCGCTATAAGGATATTATCTGTGAAAAATGTGGCGTGGAAGTAACACGTTCTATTGTTCGTCGCGAGAGAATGGGACATATCGAACTTGCTACTCCAGTGTCGCACATTTGGTTCTTGCGCGGAGTACCTTCAAGGATGAGTATACTACTTAACATCTCGGTTACTGATCTCGAGAAAGTTATCTATTTTGCCGGATATATCATTGTGAAGGTTCACGAGGATGAGAAGCAAAGTATTATTGCCGGCTTGGACAAAGAATACAAAGCTAAACTAAAAAATGCGGCTGACGAAGATACTCGCGAGAAATTGAAAAATCTGCTTTCAGTTACTAAAAAAGAAATCGGAGAAATTTATGAGGGTAAAGTCTTGAATGAAATTTCTTTCCATCATTTTTCTTTGAAATATGGTACCTGTTTCGAGGCAAGTATTGGCGCCGAAGCTATTTACTCTATCTTTAAGAACCTAGACCTAAACAAACTCAAGACTCACACTGAAAAGATGCTCGAGAAGGCAAGTGCCGCAGAGAGGGATAAGTTGCAAAAAAGGCTATCCCTGATTCGTGCTATGACTTATGCAGATATTCGCCCGGAGTGGATGTTCTTGACTGTTATTCCAGTTATACCGCCGGTATTGCGTCCGATGGTTGCGCTCGATGGAGGTCGTCATGCTACTTCAGACTTGAATGATTTGTATCGTCGAGTTATTAATCGAAACAATCGTTTGAAAAAATTGAAAGAGATAAATGCTCCGGATGTAATTCTGCGAAACGAAAAAAGAATTATTCAGGAAGCTGTCGACGCTTTGATCGATAACTCAATCGCTAGACAGAATGATTCGGCGGCCATGAGTCAGTCGCAAAAGCGCCCGCTCAAGTCTCTGTCAGACAATCTTAAATCTAAACAAGGCCTTTTCCGTCAGAATTTGCTTGGAAAGCGTGTAGACTATTCTGGCCGTTCGGTTATTGTCGTTGGACCGACACTAAAGCTAAATCAATGCGGATTGCCAAAGCATATGGCGCTGGAACTCTTCCGTCCATTTGTAATTTCAAAAATATTGCAGGCCGAGCTTGCGTTTAATATTCGTGGAGCAAACAAGCTGGTCGAAGAACGTACCCCAGATGTTTGGGCTATGCTAGAAGAGGTGATCAAGGGTAAGTATGTATTGCTTAACCGTGCGCCGACTTTGCACCGTTTGGGTATTCAAGCCTTTAATCCAATACTTATCGAAGGTAATGCGGTACAAGTGCACCCCCTAGTGTGTGCGGCGTTTAACGCAGACTTCGACGGTGATCAGATGGCAGTTTATTTGCCACTTGCTGAAGAAGCCCAATGGGAAGCCAAGGAATTAATGGCTGCAAATAAAAACTTGCTCAAGCCCCAGAATGGAGACCCTATTGTGCATCCTAGCAAGGATATGGTACTCGGAAGCTATTGGATGACCAAGTCGGTAGACGGAGAGAAAGGGGAAGGAAAATATTTCTCTAGACCCAATACCGCTATTGCAGCTTATGACTATGGCGTTACGTCATTGCGGGCAAAGATAAAAGTGCTTGCTCCGGAGACTCCAAAATACAAGAAATTCGACGGTGGAATTTTTGAAACTTCTGCTGGCAAGCTATTGTTCAATAGTATTTTACCGGATGATTTTGCTTACGTTAGTGATGAGATGACCCAAGACAGGCTCTCAGCACTTCTCGACGAGCTTATTGTGCACTCTGGTGTAGATAGTACCCCGATAATTCTCGACAAGATTAAAGCTTTTGGTTTCAAATACTCCACTTTCTCTGGAACGACCTGGGGATTGGACAATGTCTCTGTTCCGGTAGAGAAGCCAAAGATAATCGAACAAGGAAAAAAGTTGGAAGCTGAAATAATTTCTCAATGGCGTGAAGGTTTGCTTTCTGAAGAAGAAAAATATCAGAAAATTATAGAAGTTTGGATGCACGCCAAAAAAGATCTAGAAAAGATATTACCCAAGACTTTGGATAAAAAAGGTCCTACTTATGATCTGTTTACTTCAAAAGCCCGAGGTACCATGTCATCTCTTATGCAGATGAGCGGAATGATCGGACTTATCCAAAATAACCAAGGTAAGACTTTGGAATTCCCGATTATTCCTTGTTATCAAGAAGGTCTTTCTCCGATCGAATACTTTGTTATTACCCACGGAGCCCGAAAGGGTGCCTCGGATACCGCTCTTAACACCGCTAAGGCAGGTTATCTAACCCGCAGGTTGGTGGATGTTGCCCAGGATGTGGTAATAACCGAGGAAGATTGTGGAACCAAAGATGGCATTACCGTGAGCGAAGAAGACATCTCTGGTATAAAAATTTCGCTCTCAAAAAATCTGCGCGGACGTGTGTTGGCTAGAGATCTGAAAGACGAGAAGGGTAATGTTGCTTACGAAAAAGGATTTTTAGTTACCAAGGAAGAAGCTCGTAATATCGAGGGCGCTGGTTTTAAAGAAGTTTTTGTACGTTCCCCGCTAACTTGTAAAACGGTCCATGGCTTGTGTGCTATGTGCTATGGGCTTGATCTAGGACGAGACCGTATGGTTGAGCTTGGTGAGGCGGTGGGCATTATCGCAGCTCAAGCTATCGGTGAGCCTGGTACGCAGCTTACTCTTAGAACCTTCCACGCTGGAGGCGTGGCAGGTACTGATATCACTACTGGTTTGCCTCGTGTCGAAGAAATTTTCGAAAGACGCATACCGAAGAATTCGGCTGTAATTTCTGAAACAGATGGAGAAGTGTTAGAGATAAGAACTAAGGATGGCAAAGATAAGACTATTAAAGTACTTTCTGATTTAACCACGGGCGTGCCTGAATCTAAGCGCGAAATAGAGTACACTGTTGCTCCTCGCCGTATACCGTCGGTAAAGGCGGGCGACAAAGTGAAGAAAGGTGAACTTCTAACCGATGGATCAGCCGATATCTCTGCTTTGTTTAAATTTGGCGGAAAGGAGACAGCGGAAAATTACATAATTCGGGAAATCAACAAGGTGTACGAATTACAGAGCGCCTCCATCTCTAGGAAGCATACCGAAATAATCATCAGGCAGATGTTCTCTCGAAGAAAGATTAAAGACGCAGGAGAAACCAATTTTTCTATAGGTGATGTTGTGGAAAATACGGCGTTCATCGAAGAGAATCAGAGAGTTGGTGCAGGTAAAGAAGCGAAAGCAGAGATAGTGGTGTTAGGTATTACCGAAGTGTCCTTGCGTACCAAGAGCTGGTTGTCTGCGGCATCCTTTCAGAACACTAATCGAGTGCTTATTGAAAATGCCATCAAGGGCGGGGTGGACTCTTTGCGCGGATTGAAGGAAAATGTAATCATTGGACGCTTGATCCCAGCTGGAACTGGTTTCAAGGACAGAAATTCGATTTCCGAGGAAGAAGTAGCTTCATAAATTAAGCCGTTGTTTTATTAAAAGTTAGATCAATAAGAGACTTCTATGTCCTCATCTGTTGATCAAATAAAATCAAGAATAGATATTGTCTCACTAGTTTCATCTTATATGAAACTAGACCAAGCTGGCGGGCGCTTTAAAGGTAAGTGCCCCTTTCATACTGAAAAAACTCCTTCCTTTTTCGTATCTCCAGACAGAGGAAGTTACTATTGTTTCGGTTGCGGAGCGTCCGGAGATATTTTTTCTTTCGTTGAAGAGTTTGAGGGGCTTGATTTTAGGGGTGCGCTCAAGCTTTTAGCCGATCGTGCTGGGGTTAAGCTTGAGTCATACAGCAAGGAAGCTCGAGAAGCAGAAAGCGAAAAAGAAAAACTTTTTCGAATAATGGAAGAAGCCACTAAGTTTTTTGAGAATAATCTAAAAAACTATTCTAGGGAGGGGGTTGAAGCCCTAAAATACCTAGAGACTAGAGGAATCACAGAGAAAACTGTCAAAGATTTTCGAATTGGTTTGGCTGTATCCGAATGGCGTTCCTTGTACGAATATTTAAAAGTAAAAGGTTTTACTGATCACGAGATTGAGCGAGCCGGATTAGCAAAGAGGCCAGAGGATAAAAACAAAGCTATGTACGACAGGTTTCGCGGACGAGTGATGTTTCCTATTGCAGATTCTAGCGGTAGAATAATTGCTTTTTCTGGCAGGATATTAGCGGATGATGGAAAATCAGCAAAGTATATAAACAGTCCTGAAACGCCGATTTTCAATAAATCTGCCACGCTATTTGGTATAGATAAGGCAAAAGATTCAATCAGAAAAAATAATTTCTCTATTTTGGTAGAGGGGCAGATGGATCTAGTACTTTCTCATCAGGCAGGATTTCGAAATACTATTGCCTCTTCTGGCACAGCAGTGGCGGATTCTACTATGTCTAAAGAAAATGTAATTAACAACCTAGGTCTTGTCTCGCGACTTTCAAAAAATATTGTGCTTGGATTCGATGCTGACAAAGCCGGGATCTCTGCTTCTAGCAGATTTACTAAAATTGCTTTGTCTTTAGGGATGGATGTGAAGGTAGCAAAAATGCCTGAGGGGTTAGACCCAGCCGACGTTATATCAAAAAAAGGCATTGATGCTTGGCGTGAAGCTATACGAAATTCGAAGCACTTTATTGAATTCATGTTGGAGAAAATTTTAGAAGAAGTTGGTTCTGATAGCAGAAAGGTCGGTATGGCAATAAGAGCTCGGATTCTACCCTTCGTTAATTATTTAGTAAGCTCTATAGAAAAGTCGCACTTTTTAAAAATGATTAGCGACAAGTCTGGAATTCCAGAGCAGGCACTTATCGATGACTTGAAAAAGGTAGAATTAGAATTAAAAGTAGATACCGACGACACAAATGTGGTAATGGAAGATGCCGAGAGGCGACTAAGGAAAGACCCTATTGAAAGACGTTTGTTGGGGATAGCATTTTGGCAAGAAGATTTGCCAGAGAAATCTATCGATCCTAATAGAATATTTCAAAGTCTTTCTAGAGCAAAAGAATTTTACCAAGAAAAGAAAGATGATCTTATCTACGAAGCGGAGGAATTTTATGCAGATAATGAAAGTTTAGAGAAAGATGTAGAGGAAATGCTTCTTTCTTTAGAAGAAGAATATTTAAACGAAGAGCTTTTAAAGAAAATGATGGAATTAAAAGATGATAAAAATAAAGGCAGGGAAATAGAAATATTAGAGAGGATAAATGAGATAAATAAAAGAAAAGAAGAAATTAAAAATAGTCGATATCAAAAAAAATAAAACCTGTCCCGTACCAAATTTAAGATTACGGGGCATAATGATAAAAATTATTAATTAAAATTTTAGTACCAGTATGAAGAAAAAAAAGAAAATAATAAAAAAGAAAAACAAAAAAAGTTCGGTTAGGGCCAGAAAGGTTAACAAGATTGTAAAAAAGAGCAAAAAGAAGAAAGTTATAAAAAAGCCAGCTAAAAAACTTTCCCAAAAAGCCAAGAAAGCAGAAACTCTCTCTCGTATTGCTGATGAATTAGTAGAAAAGGGGCGCAAGAGGGGATTTATTACTTATGATGAAATCTTAAAAACCTTTCCAGATATCGAAAATAATATTCTTTTCTTGGACGAGCTCTATGAGAAATTCGTGACTGCCGGCATCGATGTCTTAGAAGGAGGCAATCTGCTTAATCTAAATGCTGATGTCGATGCTAAGGGTTTGGAAAAATCTGGAATGCATGATTCGATTCAGATGTATTTGAAAGAAATAGGTCAGTATCCGCTAATTCACGCTAGTGATGAAAAGAATCTAGCTAAGCGCATAGAGCAAGGTGATGAGGAAGCTAAAAATCTACTAGCTCGAGCTAACTTGCGTTTGGTTGTATCAATCGCTAAAAAATACGTTGGCAGGTCTGCTAACCTGACCTTACTCGATTTGATTCAAGAGGGAAACTTGGGTCTTTTCAAGGCGGTAGAGAAATTCGATTGGACAAAAGGTTACAAATTTTCTACTTATGCCACTTGGTGGATTCGCCAGTCTATCACTCGCGCGTTGGCCGATCAGTCTCGCACTATTCGCATACCGGTGCATATGGTAGAAACCATTTCTAAATACAAACAGATTCACCGAAAACTTTCTCAAGATTTAGGCCGAGAACCTTTAGCTGAAGAGATTGCCACCGAAATGAATATACCGGTAGAGAAGATTCATGTTATCGAGAACATCAGTCAGGAAACTGTTTCTCTAGAGCAGCCGGTAGGTGATGACGATGATAAATCAACTCTAGAGAATTTTATCCCGGATGATAAAATTTTGCGCCCGGATCAAGAATCTTCTCGCAGAATTTTATCTGACCAGATTCGTGAAGTTTTAAACGAACTTAATCCCAAAGAACGGAAAATTCTCGAAATGCGCTATGGGCTTCTCGACGGTATTCAGCACACTCTAGAGCGAGTAGGCGAGGAATTTGGTGTTACTCGCGAACGTATTCGACAGATCGAAGCCAAAGTGCACGAAAAACTCCGCCAGCACGAAAAAATATCTCGCTTAAAAAACTACTTCGATTAAACAAGACCCCAGCAGTCGACCTAGTTGTAGTTAGCAAGGGTAGTCCTTGCTAATTCTATTGCCCTTTTTGGAATTTTTCCTTATGGGTCTCGAAATCATGTTTTGTATTTTTTAGATATTCAGGAATTAAGTTGAAATCAAGAATAGCTGATTCTATTCTTTCTTTCGCAAGAAAATCTAGATAACTAGAATATTCATAGTTTGCAAGAAATTTTCCCCCCTCTTTTGGATTTTTTATTCCATTTTCTTTCCAACCTTTTTGCAGTATTGATAGGGGATTAAGATGCACATACGAAAATATGTACAAAAATTGCGCTTCATCATCAATATGTTCTGATCTGAATGGGTGCGTAACGAGGGGACCACTTCGTTCGTATTTTGTATTGAAGTACATTGAATACGCCGTCAGAAGTTTCCCCATAAATTTACTAATGCCACCTTCTGTATGTTCATTAAGAATTAAATGAAAATGGTTTGGCATCAAACAATAACCGACAATTGAAACAAGGACCTTGCTTCTTTTTTCCTTGAAAATATCTTGCAATTTTTTTCCTTTCAGAAAATTGTCCATTCTAAACGAATCATTTTGGTTCATAATATATAAAAGCGCCATGAATCTTTCATAATCTCTCGTACTTAAAAATATTTTTCTTTTTTCCACACCTCTCGAGTATATATGATAATACTCATTTTCCACGAATGGCGTTTTTCTTTCCATAACTTCATTATATAAAAACAGAAAAATTGTAGCAAGGACTACCCTTGCTAATTACTACTTCGACTAATTCATTAAAATCCAACAAGGAAAGTCCTTGCTTGGTATTATTGACATTGGAATTTAATTAGTGTTAGTATAAACGTGTAATTATGAATATAAATAGAATTAAACTTTCAATCCGACGCAGGGCTTCAAATATGTATTTGAGGCTGGTTTGCGTTGTTTGATTCTTTTCTAATAATTTAATCGAATACCGAAAGGCGGCCTCAAAGGTGGGGTCGTTTTTCTTTGACAACAAAAAGCGTCCCCCGAGATAGGGTTCGGCCTTTTGTTCTTTGAAAAGTGAATACACCTATGAAAGAAATAAAAATATGTCAAAAACAAAGTCTGATCCGATAGATGTGCTGATTCAGCAACTTCTAAGAGAAGAACAGTTTCTTCACAGGAGAATAAGGAATGAGAACTTAAGACAGGGATTAAAAGGGGGAAGGGCTGTTTTTAAGTGGGATAAGGATCGCAACATGTATTATGCCTTTTGTATGTTGTGGCCAACGCAGGATAAATATTGGTATGAACTTGGCACTCTATGGGTTCATCCGAAAGACAGAGGAAATGGATTGGCAGGAGAAGTATTCAAAAAGTGCCTCGAATGTCTTCCTAGGAGTGTGGGTGTGTTTCTTATTACTCACCAGACAGGGGTGGTAGAACTTGCTCGAAGCATGGGTTGGCAGCTGGGGTGTACAAATTGGACTAGTTCTTCCTTCTGGCAAAGAATTGCGGAACCTTGGGATAGGCCCACAAGTTCAGACGGAATTCTTATGTTCTGGATTCCTTGATAAAAGGTCGTTGCAACCGAAAAAGAAAAACTGAAAATCAACATATCGGTGAAAGGAAAAAATATGAGAAAAAATTGCTTAATCAAATTATCGGGTGATGTCATACAAGAAAAAGTGCTTGCTTGGATAGGCAAGTTGGCAAAGGACTATTTTATAGTTCTTTGCGTAGGTGGTGGAACACAAATTAACACGGCTTTTATCAAAGCCGGGTTTACTGTCGGTATACACGGTCCGCTTGGTCGGGAAACCAAAAATCTTGCCGAACGCCAGCTTGCGCGAGATGTTCTGGAAAAGAACCAAGCCGAGCTGCAAGATCGCCTAGCGGCTATAGGGGTACAGGCTGCCGTTGTTATCCCTGTGGTTGAGGTTGGTACCGTGCTTTGCCATGTAAACGGAGATCAATTTTGCTCTCAGCTTACCACGGATTCGACGAACTGTATGTTGTGACTACTCCTGAACGAGAAACAAAGAAAAAAGAACAATTTTCTTTATATCCCAAAATAAAGGTGATTAGTTTCTCTGGCTAGGGGGTTGTCAATTAACTCTCGAAGAACCAGTACAATCCCTAAAAAGATGTACTGGTTTTTATTTTAACGCGTTATCTAGTTTTTCCTTTACTTTAGACCATGGTTCGGCGCCTTCGATAGTGCCGACTAGTTTGCCGCCCTTCAAGATAAACCCTTTTGGAGTGCCGGTGATCCCAGCACTAGTGCCTTCGTTTTTAGAATCAGCAACTGCTTGGGAATGTTTGCCAGAATCTAAGCACTGGTCAAAAGAAGTTTGTTCAAGGCCTAGAATTTCTGCAAAATTTTTCAAATTCTCATCCGCAAACGCGCCCTTATTTTCGCCATTTTGGTGTGAGTAAAGGTAATCATGATATTCCCAGAATTTTCCTTGATCTTCGGCGCATCGAGCGGCTTCGGCCGCTTTTACCGATTCACGTCCGAGGAAAGCCCAATCTCGATAAATAAATTTTACTTTTCCGTCTTTTACGTATTCTTGAATGCCAGGCATGAAAGGGATCCAAGTCGGGTCAATTTTCTTTAGATATTGTATTGCCTCTGAATCTTGCACTAATCCGGATACTGCGCCGCAGAATGGGCATTGAAAATCTTCATATAAAATTACTGCCACTTTAGCGCCCTTGTTGCCCAGCATCATGTCTGTGTCTGTAATAGGTGCTAGAGTCGTAATTGCTACCTCGTTGTCTGAAGAAGGGGGAGTAGTATTACCTTTTAATAAAACTGCCCCGGCTACTAGCAAACCAGCTATAATTATGGCCCCGGCTATCTGTTTTTGACCGATATTTTCCATTTTTGTTTATTATTTATTAATAATGTAGATCTATTGTAACACAAAAAGTATATGTTATACTGCCTATATTAGTATTAGCGGGGGAGCGTGGCCAATGAGGCCCAGGCACAACCTTAGAACAGAGAATGGCTTCTGTGTTTGATCTGACATTTTATTTACTTATCTTTTTGTCTGTATACGTACAGGTTTTTTTCTTCGTCACATTTTTAGAAAATAGAAGGAAGATAGTTACCAGAATAGCGAATATTAAATTAAAGCATTATCCTGCTGTAACCATTGCGGTGCCTATTTTCAATGAAGAAAAGACAGTGGCACAGACCATTAATTCTATTTTGAAACTTAATTACCCTAAAGACAAACTTAAATTAATTTTAGTTGACGACGGGTCGACAGATAAGAGCTTTGATGTAATTTCAAGGTTTGCCCGATACCCGAACATAAAAATTTTACAGAAAGCAAATGGTGGCAAACATACGGCCCTTAATTTAGCTCTTGAGCATACTGACACTGAATTTTTTGGTGGGATCGATGCTGACTCTTTTGCCCATCCCGAATCTTTGGTGCGTATGTTGGAATATTTTGAGAGGGGTCCAGAAATTATGGCTGTGGCTCCGTCTGTGACCGTGCATGAACCTAAGAATTTTATCCAGCACGCACAGAAGACAGAATATCACATGGGTATTTATTTTAAAAAGATGCTTTGTTTTCTTGATGCTATAAATGTTACTCCTGGGCCGATGACCATTTTTCGTAAGAAGGTTTTTGAAGATTTGGGCCATTATCGAGAAGGGCACAATACAGAAGACATGGAGATTGCCTATAGGATGCAAAAGCACGGTTACAGAATAGAAAATTGCAACGATGCTTATGTTTTTACCAATACTCCGTCGTCCGTCCGAAAACTTTTCCGTCAAAGACTGCGATGGATTTACGGTTTTATTAATAACACGATTGATTATCGTGATGTTTTGTTTAGAAAAAAATATGGAAATTTTGCATTTTTCACTTTACCCATGGGCATTATTTCTATAATATCTGTTTGTTATCTATTCTTTCGCATCGTGTATAATTTTTTCGATTTTTTATATTTGAAAATTACAACCTGGGAAGCAGTGGGGTTGCACTTGTCCAACAATATCAAAGCGCCAGATCTTTTCTTTCTGAACGTCAATTCATATTTGCTCTTAGTTGTTTTCATTTATACTCTAATTTTGTTTGCCATAATTTTTGGCAGGAAGATGGCTAAAGAACGACGGTATCTCTCTTTAAGAATGTTATATTTCTTTCCTGTTTTTGGTATTGTTGCACCATTTTGGCTTTTAAAAGCAGTTTATAATACCATCCTGACTCGAAAACCAGATTGGAGGTAAATTTTATGATTGATTGGAAAAAGTATCTTTTAGTATTTGTCATCACTATAAGCCTATTTTTAACTGCAGGCTATATAAGCAGTTTTTTTAGTAATCAAAAAATAGATGAGCTTAGGACGATTCAAGATAATCTAGCCATCAACATACTTTCGTCAGAAACGCAATTTTCTCTCTTGCAAGAATTATCTTGTAAAGATGTTTCCCAGTCATTGCTTTTAGGGGAGATAGATGAATTGGGTAAAAAATTAGAATGGAGTCAGAGTAATCTGGGTAATACCGAAGAGGTGTCTTATCTGAAAAAATATTATTCTTTACTTGAAATAAAAGACTACCTCTTGATGAAGAAGATCTCTTCGAGTTGCGGGGTGAAATCTGCTTTTATCCTTTATTTCTATACGACTAAAGATGTTTGCAGCGATTGTTCGAAAGAAAGTTTAGTGCTCGGAAGTTTAAGGGATACATATCCAGATCTGCGAGTCTATTCTTTCGACTATAGTACTGATCTGTCGGCCGTAGAAGCCATGTTGAAAATATATAAAATTAAAGATACTGAATTGCCAGCATTAGTCTTAAAAGACGAAGTTCTGACTGGTTTTCATAATTTAGAAGATTTAAGTTCGCGAGTAAAAGAAGTTTTTAATCTTGAAGAAAGGAGCACTGAAGCAACCGGAAGCCCTAAAGATGTAAATTCCAATTAGCTTTCTTAAATTCTTCTCTTTGAGCCGCCTCCCAGACTCGAACTGGGGACCTTCGCTTTACAAAAGCGTTGCTCTACCAAC
>Ga0066639_10000671_pt1 | contig 29966 bp, 25 predicted proteins | sample CryGeyCG2114_010_2_FD_59504 | JGI IMG/M metagenome (GOLD analysis project Ga0066639, IMG submission 59504) | Groundwater microbial communities from aquifer - Crystal Geyser CG10_big_fil_rev_8/21/14_0.10 | ecosystem: Environmental > Aquatic > Deep subsurface > Groundwater | place: USA: Utah...
TTATTAAAAAGAAAATCACTTTCTTGTAAGTTGGTTACGGCCCTTTTTATGGTCATCAGCAAGCGGATTCAGAGGTGTAGGCAAAACGTAGGCGCTTTGTAGGCAAATGACTGTGATTTGCGGTGATGCTCTGTGATCTCGACAAAAGAATCAGAAGTAATTGATTGAAAACAGGTTGTTAATAAATTCAAGACATTAAAAAAGCCCTTCCGAAGAAGGGCTTTTTTACAAAGTAAAATGGCGGGAGAGACGGGACTCGAACCCGCGGCCTTCGCCGTGACAGGGCGACGTTATAACCAACTTAACTACTCCCCCGCATCATTTCAGTGGGACCCAATATAAGAAATGAACGGTGCGATCGTCAAGGACAAATTAGAAACTATTCACTTTCCAGGGGGATAGAGGTGCTTAATTCTCAGTCACCACCAAAAAGCGCGGTAGACCTAATTCCATGCGGTAAACTTCCTGAATATAGTCCATGGTCGAGGTAAGAGAGTAGTTGCAAAAGGAGCAGTTGCCAAGATAGCTCATGGCCAGCATTCCGCCATCTAAATGCACAATGTCCAAGTCCCCACCATCTCTTTGTAGTCCAGGCCTTATAAAGCTATCAGCGATGTTCTCAGCGATTTCATACTGCTGGTCACGAGATAGCTCTTCAAAGCTACCCTGGGCCTGGGGGTTAAATACAGTGCCTTTTTTAGGTAGATATTCACTGGCAAGGGAGGGAGATCGCTTGCTTCCCGTTTGACCAGAAACTTCATTTTTGAGGTGGTGATAAAACTGCTGGGCAAAATCGAAGTAAGGGTAAACCGTGGTGGTTCCCCCAGGGAAGGCCGGTAAGTGATTTTGATCGCGCAAAAAGCTCTCGACTTCTCTAAAGGTGAGGGAGGGCAATAGATGAAAGGCGCGTCCTTGCAGCATCTCTACTGTGGCGTCAATGATTGCCAGGCCTGCGCCTTCGAGCTCACCTAGGTAGCAAAGTTGCTTAAAAATCAGGCCATTTTCTGTTTCTTCCATCTGGTAGTAAAGGGTTAAACCTTGCGCGGCAACTCCTGGAAGTTTGGGGGCAAAAGTTTTCCACTCGCCATCTGGTGGTCTCGCCAAAAAGAAAGCAGGGGAGGAGGCCCTCTCCTGTATTTTATGTGAAAATTCCGGCATGCGTACTTTTCCTTACAGTGGTCCTAGGCTTCTTTATGCCTATTGTTGATCAGGGAATCAAGGCTAAATTTACCAGGTCCATTCCAAAAGACAAGAATCAGCGAGAAAAGCACAAAAAGTGTGAATTGCAGACCTTGGTCGCCTGTAAATAATCCTTCGGCCGAATGCACAAAGAAAATAGCGCCCAGCATGACTGTGATATTGATAAGGCTGGCAAAGCGCGTCCCTATTCCCACCAGCAAGCACGAGCCGCCGACAATGTGAGCAAAAATAACGTACCAGGCTGTCAGTGTCTGGAATTGCCCCAAACTTCCCGTCATGGACTCGATAGAATGAGTATTGAGAATAAAATAGATGCCTTTTACGGCCAGTGCGCCCCCAAGATACATTCGGAGTAAATCCATGGGAGAAAGATTGCCAATCAAGTCTGGCAAAGCAGGGAATTTGAAGCGTGATTTCTCTGTTGCACGGTCATCGGCCTCGCGATCAGAAACCGCCTTGTCAAATTCTACTTTTGCCGCCTTTTCATCAGCTTCTGAAAATCGAACACCAAGGGCAGCAAACGAAGCAAGCATGACGAGCCCACCGAGAATCAAAAGAGAGGTTGGCCAAGCAAGTTCGCTTCTAAATAGAAAACCGGCGGAGACAGCGCCCAAGTTACCTCCAGCGCCAACAATGCCTGAAACTGATCCCAGGGCCTTTTTGTTAATGAAAGGAACGACTGAATAAGTGGCACCTTCAGACATTTGCACAAATAGACTGAAAACAATCATTGTCCCAATCGCTATGGGAAGAACTGTCATGCGCGAGAAAAGTATCAAGGCAATACCCTCAATAAAAATCGCCAGGAAAAGCCACTGGACGCGGCCCTTAAGACCTTTAGTATGTCCCCAGCGGTCACCAATAGCGCCACCTGCGGTACGCGCAAACAAGTTCATAAGGCCAAATAATCCGGCCACCAGACCTGCCGTGGCCAACCCAAGATGGAAGTAATCGGTAAAGTAGAGGGCGGCAATATTGTTAATTGTCAGCTCAATTCCAAAGCAAGCTCCATAAAGGATAAAAAGGGCCCAGACGCGACTATCTTTTGCGGCGAGAAAGAAATTACCATGTTCTTTTTTATTTAAAACCAGTTCCCCACTGTCTTTTAATTCTTGTAAGTTTCCGTTGGGAAGATCAGTTGTGACGAAATAATAAGCAATACCAGTTAAGAAACACACGGCGCCGGCCACAACCATCGAAAGGCGCCAAGACATGCCTTTATCAAAACCAAAATATAAAAAAGCGGCAAAAACCAAAGGCATAATCATCTGGGTTACACCACCTCCAAGATTACCCCACCCGGCACTGGTGGCATTGGCAGTACCTACACAGTTAGGAGCGAACATAACTGAGGTATGGTATTGAGTGATAACAAATGAAGCACCAATGGCACCAATGGCTAGTCTAAAAAGCAAAAATGATTCGTAACTATGGGCCAAACCTATGCCCATAACTGGCAGCGAGCCAAATATCAAAAGCCAAGTATAGGCCTTTCGAGGTCCAATTTTATCGCACAACCAACCAATAAAGAGTCGCGCTAAAATAGTGATCGCCACTGATGCAATAATGGTGTTTCCGATCTGCTGTTTTGTCAGGTGTAGTTCATCCCGTACAATTGCCATTAAGGGAGCAATACCAAACCAGGCAAAGAAACAAAGGAAGAATGAAAACCAGCTCATGTGGAATGCCTTCATGGGTTTGGTTTTAAAGTTAAAAAGATCGATACGCGTGGCCTTGTTTTTAATTTCCACTAGTCACAGCTCCTGTTAAAAAGATCTAAAAATATTAGTAATTTATTGGCAATGATAGCATTTTAGCATCGAGTAGCATTTCAAACATTGAGATGTATCAGGTTTCAATCCTAAAATTTTCAGGTTTAGAGACAAAAAAAGGCCACTACAAATGGCCTTTTTTATATAGGAAATTACAAGATCGTGTCATTACTGATGAAGATTATGGGCCTCTTCCAAATATGGGTCATTCTTGGCCAGCAATGGTGCCTTGCCTAGTGCGCGCGCGACCACCCAAGTAAATAAACACCCCACTCCAAGTGCCATGAGAACCTCAATCACACCGATTGAAGGGTTAGTAATTCCAGCATGTTTATAAACATTAGGCGCCACCATTAAATAAAGATCTAGCCAGTGACCAATCAGGACGACGATACAGACCCTGCCTAAAATAAAGCGACTACGTTTAGAATCCCTTGTCATAAGAGCAAAGAAAGGCACAATCCAATTAATCGCCAAGTTGAGATAGAATAACCAATCCCAGGTGTGTTTTTCTCTGATGTAATAGTAGATCGTTTCTTCTGGGATATTTGAATACCAAATTAAAAGATACTGCGAAAACCAAATATAGGCCCAGAAGGTAGAGAAGCCAAAAAGAAGTTTTCCTAAATCATGGTAGTTATCTTCGGTAATGGCCCCCTTGAGATAGCCTTTGGATTCGAGAAAAATGGTGGTCAGGATGACAAAAGCTAGACCAGCAGTAAATAGGCCGGAAAAGGTATAAACGCCAAAAATAGTTGAAAACCAATGTGGCTCAAGAGACATAATCCAATCAAAGCTTGCCAGACTGAAACTAAAAGCAAAAAAGATAAGAAAAAGAACAGCTGTTTTGATGAGAGATTTTGTTTCGTTTAAAGAGCCCGTTTGATCTTGCTTTCTGGAAAAGTATCTCAATGCTTTGGTAAAAAGAATCCAAGGAACAAAGAAAATAACTATGCGAAGCATATAGCCTGGAATATTTAGCCAGTAGGTTTTTGAAGATAAAATAGGATCTGCCATTACCACATCGTGATGGGTCCACTCATAAAGAGTATGTAGACCAAAATATAGCCCCAGAGTAAGAACTAAACCGACAGGAAGGTAAGCAGTCATGGCCTCTAGAATTCTTTTAAAAGGTGCAGACCAATTGCCATTGGCGGCATAGGCGATAGAAAGAATGAATCCGCCAGATAAGGCCATGGAGACAAAATAAAAGTTATTAATTAGATAATTAACCCAAGTTCTCTCAGGTGCTTTAAATAATCCGATGGCAAAACAAACGATTGCGACTAAGAATCCAACTAACAAAAGACTGTTGGTCTTGGATTTAAGTTGAAATGATGTTCCGGTTTCCACTGAGATTCTCCTTGCCGATAGTTATTATTGTTCGGCCTTCTGAAGTGTTTGAACGTATTGCACTACATACCATCTATCGGCTTCATCAATTTGTTCTTTGTGAGAAGGCATCAGGCCCATGCCGTTGCTGGCAACATGGAATAGTCTACCTTCGGTATAAGCGCGCACTCTACGACTGGTAAAGGAAGGCGGGTTGGGAAATTTTGGAATGAGAGGACCATCACCTTCACCTTTGGGGCCATGGCAATGCAAACAGTAATTACTAAAAACTACCTTGCCTCTGGCAAGAGACTTTTCGGTTGTAGGGTAAGGATTTTTAAGTTCATCACTGGCACGCATGGCCTCCTCATCTCCGGGACCATATCTAAAAGGTAGTCTTCCTCTTGCGATTGAGCCTTTGGGGGGAAGTTGCATCGTCTTGCCATCTTTCATCAAGGGATTTTCGCTATAGGCTTCATTGGGAACAGCGTAAACCATGTCAGGAAAGAATTGAAAACCCGTCTTTTTAGGATCTTTTGCACAGCCACTGAAAGCCAGCGCCGCCACTAAAAGAAATCCTGAAAAAATGAATCTAGCTGTTATTTTAGATATCATTTTGGTTACCATGTTGATCCCTCGCTAAAATGAATCTCCGATGCGTGATGTTTGGAGAGTATGCCTCTAATCATTTCTTCGTTAAGTGCCGCATCTTTAGCTTCAATTGCCAGCACAAATTTATCGTCAGTTTGTCGTTTGTGGGCAATGGCTGGCTTGGTAATAGGACAAAGTTTGGAGCGCAGAATAAACGCGAGAACAGTGAAAAGGGCGCCAAACAGAACTGTCAGCTCAAATGCCACAGGAATGAAAGCGGGAAAAGAATTAAAAGATTTTCCACCAACATTCACCGGCCAATCAACTGCCGAAATCCAGTATTGGACTCCAAGAGCGAGTGAAACGCCAGCCAGTCCGGCAAAGAAAGTGACGATGGGAAGACGGCTACGCTTGATACCCATGGCATCATCCATTCCGTGGATAGGAAACGGAGTGTAGCAGTCAAAAACTTCGACCTGACTTTCACGCAGATGTCCTACCGCCGCCATAATGTCATGATCGTCGTCAAAAATTCCGAGAAGAAAACGCTTGTCTTTCACATCCATTATTTTTTCCTTGCAAATTTAATGACTGTTTTTACTTCCGCAACATTGATGGTGGGAAGAAATCGGACAAAGAGTAGAAACATAGTGAAAAACAGTCCGAAGCTTCCTAAAAGAGTCATGATTTCAATTTTGGTCGGAGTATACATGGCCCAACTTGACGGTAGGTAATCGCGGTGAAGAGAAGTCACGATGATCACAAAGCGCTCAAACCACATACCGATATTAACCACAATACTGAGGATGAATACCGCTACCAAATTAGTTCTAATTTTTTTAAACCATAAAAAGTGGGGAGAAATAACGTTACAGCTAACCATGGTCCAATAGGCCCAGGCATAAGGACCAGTGGCACGATTCATGAACACATATTTTTCATAAGGGTTGCCGCTGTACCAAGCTGTAAAAAATTCAGTCATGTAAGCAAGGCCAACCATCATACCTGTTAAAATGATTACCTTACACATGGCTTCAATATGGCCCATGGTAATGTAGTGTTCAAAGTTCATGACCTTGCGTGTGATGATAAGCAAAGTAAGAACCATGGCGAAACCAGAAAAAACCGCTCCGGCGACAAAGTAGGGAGGGAAGATAGTCGTATGCCATCCAGGGATAACAGAAGTTGCAAAGTCCATACTAACAATGGTGTGAACTGAAACAACCAGTGGTGCGGCAAGCCCGGCCAGAATTAAACATAAGATTTCATAACGATGCCAAGCGCGATTTGATCCAGTCCAGCTAAGTGAAAGAGCCGAGTAGATCATTTTTTTAATTGATCCTTCTTCCGCGCGGTCACGTAAGCTGGCAAAATCCGGAATCATTCCAATATACCAAAAAACCGCAGAGACGGTGAAGTAAGTTGAAATGGCAAACACGTCCCAAAGCAAAGGGGACCTAAAATTTACCCATAGCTGACGGGTATTAGGATAAGGGAATACCCAATGTGCCAGCCATGGACGTCCCATGTGAATCAAAGGGAAAACGCCAGCGCACATAACGGCAAAAATGGTCATGGCCTCAGCAGCGCGGTTAACTGAGGTTCTCCATTTTTGTCTAAAGAGCAGAAGAATTGCCGAGATAAGAGTACCGGCGTGACCAATACCAACCCAAAAAACGAAGTTGGTGATGTCAAAAGCCCAGCCTATAGTTTTATTAAGACCCCAGGTCCCAATACCGGTTTTGATCTGGTAGGCCACTGCTAAAAATCCCATCAAAAGTACAGCTGATGAAATTGCCAGGGCAACAAACCAAATTTTATTGGGCTTGCCTTCAATTTGTCCCAAGATATCCTGAGTCACTTCACCATATTTTCGATCTTTGGTGACCAGAGGTTGTCTTAAGGGGGATACCGCATCATGACCGGCCATAGGATTCGTCCTTATTTCTGATTTTAGTTAAATAGTTAACTCTTGGTTGAACGTTAAGCTCTTCAAGGATTCTATAATTGCGTGGACCCTTAAGAAGTTTGCTCACTTTACTATCGGGATCATTCATATCGCCAAAAACGATGGCATCAGCTGGGCAGCTTTGTTGGCAGGCAAGCTTAATAGCACCATCTGGTAGATCGATGCCATCCTTCTTAGCCTGAAGTTTGCCTTCCTGAATTCGGTGTACACACATGGAGCATTTTTCCATAACACCGCGAGAGCGCACAACAACATCAGGATTTAAAACCATATTTTCATATTTGTCGTCATGGGGATAATCAAACCAATTAAAGCGCCTTACCTTGTAAGGACAGTTGTTGGCACAATAACGTGTTCCAACGCAACGGTTATAAACTTGTTGGTTGAGTCCATCAGAGCTCTGGGCCGTCGCCATAACGGGGCATACGGTTTCACAAGGAGCGTTGTCACAATGTTGACACATGACAGGTTGAAAAGAGACTTCGGGATTATTTTCATCGCCTTTGTAGTAACGATCCAGTCTGATCCAATGCATTTCTCTTCTATTGGCAACTTCTTCCGGTCCAACCACAGGGACATTATTTTCAGCACTACAGCTGACGATACAACCAGAGCAGCCAGTACATTTATTTAGATCAATCGCCATGGCCCATTGATGACCAGTTTTCTCATGCCCGCCCCACATACTAATTAAGTGAGCATGTTCTTCATTGCCAGCTTTCGGATTGGAAGAATATTCCTCAAGGGTCGTTTCACGAATAAGATCGCGTCCTTCCATAGAGTGGTGAGTTTGAGTCTGTGGAATGACCACTGACTTACCAGTTTTAGTTAGGCTGAAACCATCTTTATTATTTTGGAAAGTTCCCGCCATGTATCTCATGGTTGGATAAGCATTAACACCGCGGCCTTTCGCGGCCTTGCCAGCCACGGAGCGTCCAAAGCCAACGGCAAGAGCAACAGTTTCCTTATGCACACCTGGTTGGGAGAGAACTGGAACTTCAGCGCTGAATTTGCCGTCAGAGAGAGAAACGACGTCTCCAGTTTTAAGTCCCATTGCTCTAGCAACCGCCGGGTTGATCATAAGGTAGTTCATCCAAGTTGCTTTTGTGATGGGGTCTGGTAGTTCCAAGAGCCAAGGGTTGTTTATCATTCGGCCCTGGCGAATGTGTGATTTTTGATAGGTCAGTAAGGTAAACCCATTGCTAGCACTGGCACGTTTTGCCATTGCAAAGTGGTGGGCCACCTGATTTTTATCCATATCGGAGAGCGATTTGGTGTTTAGATTTACCTGCAAGGTGCCATCGTGGATGCTATGGTCCCATAGTCCACTGGTGGTGGCGTACTTCGATTGCAATTTATAAAAATTCTTGTCCATATTAGCTTGCAAGTAGGCTGAAAAGTCGCTTCTTCCCATCAAAGAAAGAAGTGAATCCTGTCCTTGCCTGGCATCAAAAATAGGTCTAACAACTGCTTGGGCATAAAGAACAGTATTGGGAGCAACAAAATAGTCGTTCCAGCTTTCTAGATAATGCAGCTCAGGCAAAATGTGAGTCGTAAGCTCTGAAGTTTCATCAGGAGTCATTCCTATAAAGACTCTCGTGGCAACTTTAGCCAGTGCGCCTTTAAAATTTTCGCTCTCGCTATAATTATAAGCAGGGTTGCAATCCCATAAAATAACGGCTCCTACTTTGCCTGAGTCCATGCGTTCAACAAGCTCTACAAAGGACTTATCATCGGCACCTTTAAAATAAGGATTGTCATAAACATGAAGGGTCTTGCCATAGTTACCGAGTAAATTATTGATGGCGTTCACAATGACTTGTAAACTTGTCGAGTGCGAGCCTGAAAGCAGCAAAGACTTGCCGCGATTTTGCAGTAGCTCCTCGGCTATTTTAATTCCGGCTTCACGTCCTTCTGATGGCAAACTTTCACCAGTCGGAGTATAGAAATTTTTCGTTTCTCTTTGAAGTGCGCCCAGGATATTGAGCAAAACACCTTTTTCTTCGGCGGGAGAAATGGTGAAGCGAACATCGGCGTTGGCACCAGAAAGTGTCATTAAGGTCTCGAGCTGGATATGTTTAAAAGCGCCTTTTTTTGCATCGGGATCTTTTCTCTTGGAGTATTGTTTTGTCATTTCGACAGCACCGCAGCCGGCACCTAAAAAATCGCTATTGACTGAAACAACAAGATTGGCGTTTGAAAGATCATATCGGTTGCTAACAGCTTTTCCAAAAGTTACCTGGTTGGCTGCAATTACCGCGCTGTCGCTATGAGGTTCATAGACAGTGTGAGATGTCGTTTTATAGTATTTTTTAAATTCTTCTATCAGAGCTAAGGTTGAAGGCGAACTTTGGGTTGCCGTAATCAAAGCAATTTCTTTGCCAGCTTCAACCGCCGCCATTAACTTTTGTTTTAAATCCGCGTCGATAGAATTCCAATCTTTAGCATGACCATCTAGCATTGGTCCCTTAAAGCGAGAAGAATCATAAAGGCTAAGGACACTAGATTGATCATAGGCACTTGTTCCGCCTAAGGTGATAGGAGATGAGTTGTTGCCTTCAATTTTAATTGGCCTGCCTTCTCGCGTTTTTACTAAAAGAGCGCTGCCAAGGCTTGGATCCATAGCTGTGGCATACCAGTTGGCGACACCAGGAACAACTTGATCACTCTTTTCTAAGTAAGGAAGAGCTTTTTTAACTGGAATTCGGATACAAGAAGAAGCCAAGGGAACTGTGGCAAAAGAAAAGCCCATAAGTTTTAGAAAGTCTCTTCTTGAGTTATTGGTGCCGTAATAGCGATCCAATTCTCCGTCAGCAAATTCGCCTTTGAAACTAGCTGGGTCTGGAAATTTATCTTCAACATCTTTCCAGTAGGTTGGTGTTTGACCTGCTTTTTTAATTTCTGTGGGATTTTTCATGTCTCTCCGCTCTAACAATAATGAAAAAGTTTATGAATTAATAATGGCAACGCGCACAGTCTCCGCCGGCCTTTGATTTATGGTCATTCGGTGGCGCAATTTCGTGCTTTCTATGACAGTCCAAACACATTCCCATGCTGAGACTTTTTTCTTGTCTTAAGGTCACCATGGTTTCAACTGGTCCGTGGCACTCCTGACATTGGAGATTGGCGACACGAACGTGCTGTGAGTGATTGAAATAGGCAAAATCGGGATAATGGTTCACTTTGATCCATTCTATTGTTTTGCCTGTTTTAACTGCTTCATGAATCTTTTTCACTTCAGGAGCGTCAGGTTTAATCTCATTGTGGCAATTGAGACAAACTTGAACAGGAGGAATTCCGGCGTGCCGACCTTTTTCTGCCGCGAAGTGGCAGTAAAGGCAGGCAATCTTATTGTCACCGGCGTGGATTTTATGGGAAAAGGCTATTGGCTGAGTAGGGCCATAGCCTTGGTTGTAACCAACTCCACGTCCTTCATTTATGAGAGCACCAATTCCTAAGAGCAACAACATTACCAGAAACAACAGGGGAATTGCTTTCGTCTTCATCGAGTAACCGTCCTTAGAGCCCTAAGAGCTGTCAATATCTTCTTATTTTTTTTCTGTCGTAGTTCCAAATGACTACTTGCCAGGATCTCCATAGATAATGAACCGGAAGAACCAAAAAGTGAAGTAGGCGAGTGAAAGGAATTATCGCAATTATCAAAAAAGCGTTGATAATGTGAATTTTTACCATCACAGGCAATGTTGCTACGTACGCTAGATTTGGTTGAAGCATGAAGACCGACTTGAGGTATGGAACCATGCTGGCGGCATACCAGTTGATGCCCCATCGATAAGTGATGGCGGTTCCCACGCCGGTTAATACTTGTACTAGAAGTAGAACGAGTACTAATAAGTCCATCCTTGTTGTGACGACTTTAATTCTTGGATGAGTAAGTCTTCTTCTTAGAAGATTGACTAGCCCAAACAAGGTCAGTAACCCAAAAATAAGAGCGGCAACTTCGATAATGAACAGCCTAACTGGCGTACTACCAAAAAGCAGCACTTCATTGGGAAATAAAAATCCAATTAAGTGACCTAGTAATACAACTAAAATTCCGTAGTGCCAAGGGACTGAACCCCAAAAAAGTTCTCTACTTTCTAAAAATCCAGAACTCAGTGAGCTAAATTTGTAGCTGTTAGTGCGGTAACGGTAGATGGAGACGACCAGTTCGATTGCCACCACAACATAAGGGAAAATAATAAAAAATAGAAAATCTAACATGTGGCCTCCTCTAAGACCTTATTGTCCATAATACAATCCAGTTCTAATAAAATACTGACACACCTGACCGTTCTGACGAATGGGTTGATCGTTTCCCAGTTCGCAGATGGCCCCATAATTTTCTGTAAAGCCGGTAGAACTATTTTGGCAGTCAACTCTTTGCGCTCTGACGCATCAAGCTTGTGTAGCAGCCGAAGAACGGTTGGCAAGTGGTCTGGCAGCTCTGAACCTACGTCTACATTGTGTTCTCTGCAGATTCTTTGCATGTTAACCAAAAATTCTCCACGCTTATAATCTTCACCAAAAAGAACAAAACCAATGTCGAGGCAGTAGCGTCCTTGGATTTCAAATGTCGCTGTGTAGTTTTCTTCAAGCTCGGCGCGTGTTTGAGTTTCGCACCAGGCTGAAAAAGTTTTAAGTATTTCCTGAATCGGGGGAAAGGCACGTGCTTGGGCAATGGCGTGCGCAATCTTTTCAGGATAATCATTGCCTGGATAGGCCATGAGAGAAGAAAGTAGCAAGAGCAGATCGTCACGCTGCTTCATAAGATCTGGACTCATTATATCCTCTCTGGTTTATCGGTAAATCCGAAGCCACTTTCGCCCTTGTGCTCAATCACCATTTTTGTCATTTCGATCGCCTCTTCACGATGGCTAGCGGGAACAACAAAGCGTTCATTGAAGGTACACAAAGAAGAGAGCTTGTAGATTTCATCAGCTTGCTTAGCTGTCATGCCCGCCTCTGTTAGAGTGCCGCTAACGTGCTCAGGTGGAAAATCTCCCACTGTAACTCCGCGCCTATGAATTCTCACGGCCATAAGTTTCTTCAGGACACCGCGAACAACTCCCTCGTCACCCATGGAAAAGAGGTTTGCCAAGTATTTTACTGGTAAACGACATTTATCGATGGATGTGAAGTAGCTATTACTAGTGGTGTCATAGAGATTCTCAGTCACGTTGCCCATGACTGGTAGTAGAGGCGGAACGTAGAAAAGCATAGGGATTGTGCGGTATTCAGCATGAAGAGGAAGCGCCATTCCCCATTCTTTAACCCAACGATAGATGGGGGATTTTTGAGCAGCTTCAATCATGGCATCGGATACGCCATTTTTTCTCGCCTCACGAATTACGTTTGGATCAAAAGGATTTTGAATAGCATCCATTTGTCCTTTGATTAGCTCTGACTCTTCCATATGGACCAATTTTTCTAGTTTAGCGGCATCATAAAGAAGAACGCCTAAATAGCGAATTCGGCCGACGCAAGAGTGCATACAAGCGGGAACTTCACCCACTTCAATTCGAGGGTAACAAAGAATACATTTTTCAGACTTACCAGTAGACCAGTTGTAATAGGTCTTTTTGTAAGGACAGGCGGTAACACACATACGCCATGCTCGGCATTGTTCTTGATTAATAAGCACGACGCCATCTTCACCACGCTTATAAATCGCACCTGATGGGCATGAGGCCAAGCAGGCGGGGTTTAGACAGTGGTTACAGATTCTTGGCAAGTACATCATAACCAAGCGTTCCAGCTTGAAGAGATCTTCTTGTTCGTCTTTTGCAAGAACCTTTATGTTAACATCATTCTTAGCATAAAGTTCAGAGCCACCAAGATCGTCATCCCAGTTTGGTCCAGCTTTGATATCGATATTTTCGCCAGTGATGAGTGAGATTGGTCGCGCCGTAGGCTGATCATTTCCTTCAGGCGAAGTGATCAGATCATCATAACGATACGTCCAGGGATGGTAATAATCGTCAAGAACCGGAAGATTGGGGTTATGGAAAATATTCTTGAAACCACGAAATTTTCCCGCCCCTTTGAGTTCGACCTTCTTGCCTTTTTTGACCCATCCACCTTTATAATCCTCCTGGTCTTCCCAGCGATGAGGGTAGCCAGTACCGGGTTTTGTCTCAACGTTGTTCCACCACATGTACTCGGCACCCTTTCTGTCGGTCCAGAGATTTTTACATGCGATTGAACACGTGTGGCATCCGATACACTTGTCTAGGTGAAATACCATTGAAATTTGTGCTCTAATGTCCATACCTAAATCCTTTTTTGCCAGTTTATTTATTCTGCCTTACCAAGTTAATTTTTCTAGCTTCCTTACAAGAATGTGCGTATCCCTGTTGACTCCCGTGGGCCCCCAGTAATTGAAGTGGTATGAGAACTGTCCGTAGCCACCCATCATCAGTACTGGTTTTAAATGCGTGCGCGTGACTGAATTGTTCATACCGGCCCGTCGGTTACCTCTTAGAGGTGACTTGGGAACAGAGTAGGTTCTCTCAGTTGCGTGATAGATAATACAAACGCCTTTAGGAATTCTGGCACTAACGTTGGCGCGAGTACAAATGACCCCGTTGTCGTTAAAGATTTCGACCCAGTCGTTATCTATAACTCCAATTCTTTGTGCGTCTTCAGGGCTGATCCAGAAGGGTTCAGTTCCACGAGAAAGAGTGAGCATTCTTAAGGTATCACCATAGGTTGAGTGGATGTGCCACTTGCCGTGGGGGGTGAGGTAGTTAAGTCTGATGCAATTACCTTCTGGTTTGGTCTTTCTAAGGTCACCGTAAGCTTCAGGTGATGGTGAAGGTTTATAAGTCGGAAGATTTTCTCCAAACGCAATATATCCTTCGTGATCAAGGTACAGATGTTGCCGCCCAGTTAGAGTTCTCCAAGGCACCATTTTTTCTACGTTGTAAGTAAAGGCAGAGTAGGTGCGATCGTTTTCCATGATACCAGACCAAATTGGCGTGGTCAGAAGGCGTTTTGGAGCTGCTTGGATATCAGTGAACTGCATCCGGACAGAACGATTTTTTTCTGCCAGATCGGCCAGTGGTAGACCGACCTTTTCTTCCATACCCTTGTAAGCTCGGTAAGCTAATTCACCGTTGGTTTCGCTGGCCAGGTTAAGAATGGTATTACAGGCTTCGATATCCTCTTTAAGCGAAGGATATGTTTTGCCTTCAAACTCGTAAGTTGGATGAGTTTCTAGCATTTTATCGTAGAAATCTTGAATGCCATATTTTACACCGTGGGCACCTAATCCTTGCTCTCTTGCTAGCGGTCCAAAGGAGCAGTACTTGTCATATATCTTGGTGTAATCTCTTTCAACAACCATGAGCTTGTACATGCTCTTGCCGGGGATTGCTTCGATTTCGCCCTTGGCCCAATCTTTAATTGTCGGCTGAGTGACTTCATCGGCAGTGTCATGCTGAAGAGGTACTGTGACCAAATCTTTAACCGGATTAGGGAAATGTTTTTTTGCCATTTCAGAAGTTGTGCGAGCGATTTCTCTAAAGGTCATCCAGTCTGAACGGGATTCCCATACAGGAGGAACCGCTGCAGCGAGAGGATGAATGAATGAGTGCATGTCGGTTGTGTTCAAATCAAATTTTTCATACCAGCTGGCAGCAGGTAAAACGATATCTGAGTAAAGAGCGGAAGTATCCATTCTAAAGTTGATATCGATGACCAGGTCCATTTTGCCGGTAGGAGCTTTTTCGTGCCATTTAATTTCTTTTACACTGTCCGCGGCAAAATCTTCAGCGATCTTATTAGTATGCGTTCCAAGGTAGTGATTGAGGAAGTATTCATGGCCTTTTGAAGATGTACCGATGGCATTACCACGCCAAATGTACCACACTCTGGGAAAACTTTCCTCGGCATCAATATCCTCGATGGCAGGAGTAATTTCTTTGCTCTTAATTTTGTTAAGAACAAATTTCTTAATCTCGTCATCTGTTTTGGCGCCACTATTTTGAGCGTCAGTGCAGAGGTTGAGCGGGTTTTCCTTATATTGTGGATAAAATGGAAGCCAGCCATTTCTGACGGCGACGGCATTTAAGTCCGCGGTGTGACCCTTGGACATTTTGTGTTCTTCGGGCGAAGCATTGCACTCATTGTAGTCGCCATCATAGCGCCATTGATCGGTATGCATGTAGTGCCAGCTAGGAGCGTTTTGAAGACGGCTTGGTCCTTGCCAGTCTTTGGCAAACGCTATGGCTCCCCAAGGTGCCGCTGGCGCTAGTTTTTCCTGACCAACGTAGTGGTTTAGACCACCTCCGTTTTTGCCCACGCAACCACAGAATACGAGTGCATTCATGGCGGCCCGGTAAATCAAGTTATTGTGGTACCAGTGATCAATACCTGCGCCGATAATGACAGAACATTTTCCATCGGTATTTTTGGCGACGTTACCCCATTCTCTTGCAAACTGAATGACAGTTTCTTTAGAGATGCCAGTAAATTTTTCCTGCCAAGCGGGAGTATAGGATTGAGTCGCATCATCATAAGAGGTAGGATATTGCCCTGAGAGGCCTCTACCCACACCGTATTGTCCCATGAGCAAATCGTAGATTGTAGCAACTAGAATTTTTCCATCTTTTGTTTGCAGTTCCTTAACGGGCACACCACGTTTGAATGAGGAATCATTTCCAAATTCAAGGAATTCAACCTCAACGACTTTGTCATGCTTATCAATAAAAGTTAGGGCCGGACTGATGGGAGAGTCATCAAGACCGTCTTTGAGTTCTAGGTTCCATTGACCTTTTTTGCTCTGCCATCTTTGCCCCATGGCGCCTTTAGGCATTTTGGGTGCATTGCTGGCCTCATCAAACATTAAAAATTTCCACTCGCCCAGCTCTTCACCTGCATATTTATCAAGGGTATTGGCACGTACCAATCGTCCTGGGCGTAGATTTCCATTTTCCTGAGTTACTTCGACTAAGAATGGGCCATCAGTGTATTTCTTTTGATAATCGAGAAAGTAGGGAATTTTTTGTTCAACATGAAATTCCTTTAATAGGATATGGTTAACTGCCATCCAGAAAGCGCCATCTGAACCAGCGTGGACGGGAACCCATTGATCGCCAAATTTCGCCACTTGGTTAAAATCGGGAGCAAAAACCACCACCTTAGAGCCATTGGTTCTGGCTTCAGGAATAAAGTGGCAATCTGGAGTTCTTGTCATGTTAAGGTTGGCACCCATGATTGCAACGAATTTGGAATTGTACCAATCAGCAGATTCGGCAACGTCAGTTTGCTCGCCCCACATTTCTGGAGACGCTGGAGGAAGATCGCAATACCAATCATAAAATGAAAGGTTCACGCCGCCCATAAGTTGCAAGAATCTGGCACCGGCTGCGTAGGAAATCTGGCTCATGGCCGGAATGGGTGAGAAGCCTGAGATGCGATCTGGTCCATATTTTTTTACTGTGCGAAGGTTGGCAGCGGAAATGAGTTCAAGCATTTCATCCCAGCTGGCCCTGCGGAATCCACCTTTGCCCCTCGCCTGTTGGTATCTTTTACGTAGAGTGGGGTTACTTTGAATATAATCAAAAGCCTCAACAGGATCTTGAAACTTTTTACGAGCATCACGCCAAATGTCCATTAATGCACCTCGGACGTAAGGGTACTTGATGCGGATTGGACTGTAGATATACCAGCTGAAGGAAATTCCTCGCTGGCAACCGCGTGGCTCGTAAGGAGGAATTTCCTTATTAATGATAGGATAATCCACGGCCTGTAATTCCCAGGTGACAATCCCGTCTTTCACGCAAACATTCCATGAACAGCTTCCTGTACAATTCACTCCATGAGTGGAACGCACAATTTTGTCATGTTGAAATCGATTTCGGTAAAACTCTTCCCACTTTCTTGTTTCGGGGGAGACAATGTCATCAATCCAGCTCATAGAGACTCCTCGTTCTCAAATAATTTCTTATTCATCTATAGGTCGTTTTGTTTTTTTACGTCGTTGTTTCCAGCTTAGGTCTAAAAAGCCAAGTACAAGTAGAAACCCAACTAATCCAACTAGGAAGAATTTTTTGGATGTTCCTAATTGAACCGGGCCCACCTTATCAGTGCTATAAAGGAAACTCTTAATAAGGTAAACTTCATCTTCGGTTAAAGGTTTGTCCTTAAAGACTTCAACCATTGAAGGGAAGGAAATGTTGCTAATGACTTTGGATAAGCCGTTATCACCATAAAGAGTGAAGGCCGAAGTAAGGTCGGGTCCAAGTCCGCCGCCACCAATAAGCCCCGCTTCGCCGGCTGAGTGGCATGAAAGACACGAAGGACCGCCGTTTGTTAGGCGAGTTTTTCCTTCAAATATGGCCTTGCCCTTGGCTATGTCATCAGGGGTTGCATTGACTGCAGATTTAAACGAGCCTGGCGAGCTGGAAGCGCCACCGCCGCCCTCAATGTATTCCATAAGGGCCATAATTTCGGCTTCCTTAAGATTTTGGTCGGGCATGATTTTCTTTTTGAATTTGTTAAAAAGCTCAACCGCAGTGGCGTCGCCACTTTGAACAACTGTTTGAGATTCCTGAACAAATTTAACAATCCAATTTTTGTCACGTCTCTTGGTCACTCCTTGTAGATTGGGACCAATATCGTCTTCCCCCAAAGTGTGACAGGCACTACATTTTTTTGAAAAGGCATCAGCTGCATCGAAAGCATAGGCGTGGTTGGAGACAGACAAAGTCAAACCAGCCAACATGAGCAGCCCCATTGGCCCAATAGGTATCTTCATGCTTAATTTCCCCTAGGTAAATTTCCTGACTTAAGTTAGCACTATTTTTTGTTTCCTAAATTTATCTCTAGAGTTAGTAATTCTAGATGAGCCTAATGAGAACTAAAACTGATTTTTATCATTGAACGAGTGAAATCTTATATTTGCCGGTATACTTGATCATAAGGCCACAGTTTAGCCGTGAAGTGTCGCAAATACGGAGATTCTTCTAAAATTTGCAATCCTTTCATATTGTGGCATTGCTCTTTCACCCTGACCGCAACCTCTACCGCGTAATCAATATGAGCTTGGGTATAAACCCGTCTTGGGATGGCCAAGCGAACTAGTTCCATGGGGGCAGGAATTAGCTGGTTATCTTTGTATTTTCCAAACATCAAACTTCCGATTTCGACTCCACGAATACCGCCTTGGATGTAAAACTCGCAATTTAAGCATTGTGCTGGATACTGATGGGGTTGTAGGTGAGGAAGCATGGCCTTGGCATCAATAAAGACAGCGTGGCCACCAACAGGGTTAACAATTGGTATCCCTTCTGCTTGTAACTTTTTTCCAAAGTATTGAACCGAGGCAATTCTATATTCAAGGTAATCTTCATTGAGAATTTCGCGTAGACCTTGTGCCATGGCACCCAAATCTCTTCCTGCAAGTCCGCCGTAAGTGGGATAGCCTTCTGTTAAAATTCCCAGATTGCGCATTTCCCAGGAAAGTTTTTCATCATTGAGAGTGAGGAAGCCGCCTATGTTAACAAAGGCATCTTTCTTGGCACTCATGGTGGTGCCATCAGCCAGTCTGAAAATTTCTTTAGCAATATCTTCAACTGATCTATGTTCCTGGCCCTTTTCACGCTTCTTTATAAAGTAGGCATTTTCCGCAAAACGGCAGGCATCAATAAAGAGTGGTATTTTATATTTTTTGCAGACAGCACTGACCTCTTTAATGTTTTGTAAGGAAACCGGTTGGCCTCCGGCCGAATTGTTGGTGACGGTTATCATTACAAGTGGAATTTGATCTGGCCCATGTGTTTCAATCAATTTTTCAAGCGCGGTAACATCCATGTTCCCCTTAAAGGGAAAGTCGGAAGATGGAATTTTTGCTTCACTGGTAATCAAATCAACCGCCTCGGCACCAGTAAACTCAACGTTAGCCCGAGTCGTATCAAAGTGAGTGTTATTGGGAATAATTTTTCCTTTGCCTGCCATAATACTAAAAAGTATTCGTTCGGCGGCGCGACCCTGATGAGTAGGAAAAATAAAACGATGGCCGGTCAAATCTTTGACCACTTCTTCAAATTCATAAAAGGATCGGCTGCCAGCATAGGATTCGTCACCCTCCATAATTTTGGCCCATTGGGAGGTACTCATGGCAGAGGTTCCGCTATCGGTTAGAAAATCCAAAATGATATTGTCAGCGGCAAGATTAAAACCGTTATAAAATGCTTTTTCCAAAGCAACTCTTCTTTCACTTAGGGAAAGCTTGTTTAAAGGCTCCACCATTTTTATACGAAAAGGTTCGATTATTGTTTTGAAAGGTTTTTCAATTTCCATTTTTTCTCTCAAAGTCTGTGAATTCATCGTTATGCGTTGGCATAATATATGAGTGACATTGAAAAATGTCCAGACTATCTCAGAAAAAGACATGAGTTAGATCATTAAATGTTTAGATGTTAGAAATTATGATGGTATGCGGGGAAGTCTGTTTGACACTCACGCTAAGAAGCCCAACACATATAGGCGAGGATACTATGAAGGTTATTGATATTTTAATGACAGAGCATCAAGTGATATTGTCCAAATTGAATGAAATGGAAGCTTTGGCTAGTCAAAGTCGTCAGCTGCAGGTGGATGAAATTCAGGATCTAATCAATTTCTTCCAAATCTTTGCCGATGCTTATCACCACAAAAAAGAAGAAGACATATTGTTTGTTTGGATGCGCGAAATGAATCCAATGGTTGAGCATGGGCCACTTGCTTGCATGCTTAAGGAGCACGATCAAGGTCGAGCTTCTTTATTAGAGGCCTTAGATCTCATGGACAAGCAGGAGTTTGGCGATAGCTTGAAATCAGTTTTGCAACAATTTTGTGATAATTTACGACAGCATATTGAGAAAGAAGACAATGTCCTTTATTCCATCGCTAGGCAATTGGAGATCAATCCTGGAGACGGGGACGCTGCGATGTTAGATGAATTTATGCGTGTGAATGAGAGAGAGAAAAATTCAGCTTGGGGACTTATATCCAGTGATGCGCAGAAGGAACTGGCAAAATTTGAGGTAGTTAGATGAGTGCGAAAACTGCTGCTAAGAAAAAAAAGGATGTGCCGTTCATCCTAGGCTTGTCTTTTCTAGAGATCGCTGCGCCCAATGGCAACCTAGATAAGCAATTATCTGGATTGGGGCTTTCTAGAACTGGAGTTCATCACGATAAGAATATTCATCTGTACGTACAAAACGACATGAAGATATTGGCCAATTATGATACCGAAACCTATGCCAATCTATTTAAAGAATTCCATGGGTCACCTATATGTGGAATGGGTATAAAAGTTAAAAATCCGGAAAAAGCAGTGGAACAAGCGCTCATGCGAGGGGCAACGCGGGCAAAGGGCCCTCTGGTGTCCAGTAACGGTAAAGAAGTTCCTTGTGTCTATGGTGTTGCTGGGTCTCTCGTTTACTTTGTTGACGTTAAAACAGGGCCTGAAAGTTGGGGCATGGATCTATTTAAAAATGTCAAAGGTACTGGCGAAGGAATTATTCAAGGTTTAGATCATGTCATGAGTACGGTTCCTAGTGGCATGCTCGAAAGCTGGACCAGCTACTACGAGAAGATTTTTGATTTTACTCGTGAAGAAAACAACCATTACGAAATAGGAAAAAATAAGTTTAATACTTCAGTCCTTCTCTCACCCTGTGAAACATTTCATATCGTGCTTAAGGAGGAGGAAATTCGCGAGGACATGCTTAAGGAGTACTTGGCCACCTTTAAGGGAACAGGAATACAACATATAGGGTTTAAGGTGCATAACCTGGTGGATGCCGTTCATTACTTGCAGCGTCAAAATATTAATATGGTTAAGGCCAATGAAAAATTCTACAGTGAGAATTACAAGGATTTAGACGAATCCCTGCCTCCCATAAGTGAGCTGAAAGAATGTGGAGCTATCATACACAGCGAAGCACAAGGCACCGCTTTGCATGCTTTTACTGAGAAGATTTTTGATGGTGTCTATTTGGAGTTGATTCAGTATATTAAGGGTCGCCCCATTCATAACGAGAAAGGTCTATTTTTATTAGCTGCTGGCACCAGCGACAATGGAGAACAATAATGAGTGAAGATAATAAACTTAAGATAAGTGATACGACACTTGAGAAATTACTAACTGTTTTGAGCAGTTATGTGATCAGAGAGCTTGAAAGTGTTATTTCTTTTGAAAAGCTATCGGATGACGAGCGTACTGAGGTTTTGAAAGTGGCGCTTAAGTCTTGTGAAGTTACGACGCAGATTTTGTCCAGCTTTTATAATCCGATGAGTCTTAAGACCGAAATATTGGATAAGGCCTATAGTGCTATAAAAAATAATAGGACCGATGAGGCCGATGAGATTATTGCCACTATCTAATGAGATATAAATTTTCATGCTAAAAAATAAATCGCCGCAAGAGTCAGCTGTAGAGAAACGTGAAATCGTTATGCCCAATCAAGTTAATCCCCATGGGGTTGTTTTTGGTGGGCAAATTATGGCCTGGATTGATTTAGCTGCGGCCATGGTCGCAGAAAGACATGCAGAGTCTCCCGTCGCTACTGTGCATGTCGACAGTATCACATTCAAGCATCCCATCCGTGTTGGCAATCATGTGCGCATTTTGGCCAGAGTCAATTACGCCGGGAAAACTTCTATGGAAATTGGCGTCAAGGTAGTGGTCGAAAATCCTTACACTGGAATAAGTCAAACCACAACCCAAGCGAATATCACTATGGTGGCGACGGATGTGAAGGGTAGACCTCAACCTGTTCATGGTTTGGTTCCTAGCAGCGATGAAGAAAAAAAGTCTTACCAGGCAGCGCTAGCTAGAAAATCTCTTCGTGAAAAATAATCTTATGTAAGTTGTTTATTGATAAATTTAGATAGATCGACGTGAATATTTCGGTACGAAGCCTCGATATTAAAGTCATTAATAACTTCAATAATATCAAGTGATATCTCTTTCGATTGTGTAGTGTCTATCGTGATGGATGAATTTTTAGGGATTTGTCGCAAGGCCTCTTTCAAATTTGCTTTGCTTAAGAAATAAGCGTCACTATGAAATTGTAAATAGTAATTGTTACCTGTCTTAACCAAAGTGAAATTATCTTTTGAGGCCTTCCAAGCAAGAATAAATATACCGACAATCCAACCTAGAATTGTTCCAGAAAGAATATCCATCGCTGCAATGCCCGCCACGGTAGCAATAAAGGGAGTAAACTGATCCCATCCCAAAGAGTAAATTTTTTTAAAAATTTTAATACTAGCTAAATGGTAACCAACATTTATTAAGATGGCGGCCAGCGCAGCCAACGGAATTTGATTGAGAAAACTAGGCAACACAAGGATTGAAAGGAGTAAAAGTATACCATGCGTGAAACAAGAGAGTCTGCTTTTTCCTCCGGCGTATATATTAGCAGAACTTGTAACGATGACAGATGTCATGGGGAGACCACCCAATAGTGATGCCATTATATTTCCGCAACCTTGCGCTACAAGTTCACGGTTTACCGATGATGTTCTTCTGAGTGGGTCGAGCTTATCAGTAGCTTCTATTGAAAGTAATGTCTCTAAACTGGCAACAATGGCCAATGTCAATCCTAGCTGTAGAACATTATGATTAAGAAGCTTTGAAAATTGCATTATATGCATTTGCGAAGTGATCTCTCTCCAGTTGGCAAACTCTGGAATTTTAACCAAATGACCATTTTTAGTAGTGAGCGCCAGAGTCGGAAAATAATTAATAAAGATATAGTTGATGCCAATTCCTGCCAGAGCTGCCAGCAGTGGGCCAGGTAAGATAATGCTAATTTTAAGGGAGGTAAAACGTTGGGTCTTTGCCAGCCACAGAAAGAAAAAGCAAGTAATGGTCATTAATATGGCACCGATATGTATATCAGCGAACCCATTATTCATACCCAATGCCGAGAAGTTGCCAGTGCGAATTCCATCAAAATTTAAATCGCTTACAAAATCTTGATCGAGACCAAGCGAATGTGGAATTTGTTTGAAAATAATAATAATTCCGATAGAAGTAAGCACACCTTTAATTACAGAATTGGGAATATAGTGGGCCAAGGTACTTAAGCGCAAAATACCTCCCATTAGTTGTAAAAGACCACAAACAAAAACGCTGCTTAAAAATACAGAAAAGCTACCTGTTGCACTAATCCCGACTGAAACTATTGTGACCAGGCCGGCTGCAGGTCCCGAGACACTAAGACTTGAACCTGATAACCATGAGACAAAAAGACCTGCAATAATACCAGATATTATTCCGGAGATCAGTGGCGCATCTGAGCTGAGCGCAATGCCTAGTGAAAGTGGAAGTGAAACCAGGTAAACAACAAGACCGGCTGACAAATCGGTTAAGGCACTTTTGAATGTCAACTGTCACATCCTTTCACAAGAAGTTTTAAATAATGGCAAAAAATATTAGAAAATTTGATGCCTTTTAAATTCTAATGGAAGAAAGTTGGCACAAGAGTGATGAAGACTATTTCATCAAATGCTTTTAGGTAATAAATAGGAGTGGAGTGAAGAAAAACTTACTTATTTAACATCCGGGAAGGCAACTCATGCCTTTTTTCATCAGCATCATCTCTTGGATGTCATCAACAACCTTGAGGACATCATTCATTATGACGCGGGCGCGACCTAAGTCTTGCTCGTTACGCAGAATTTCTTCTAATGTCGTGCGCCCAAGTTTATGGTGATGTTCCTCATCATTTTGAATTTCTTCATAGGCCAAGATAATATCATTTGCCGCAATTTTTTTACAGTATTCAAGGAAGACCTGATTGCGAGCGACGGCCAGGGCCTCGCGGGCAAATGGTCCAGCAACAACTCTTTCAAAAGTTGTCTCAAGTTTTATCAGATGGCCATACAGAGGCGTTCTTTGATTGAGTTCGTCAGAACTGGGAATAGCATGGCCACGGGCGGTGAGAAGCTCGGCGATTTTTAAAAAATGTTTTGCTTCATCGCCTGCCAGGCGAGCTAGATTCATACAAAAAAAAGCGTCTCTTTCTGTTACCACCCACTGGCCGGTTAAGACGGCAGTTTCCCACTCATTTTTCAAAGCGGCCTTAAGAAGTTGTTCGATTGGTGGAGGAGCTATATTTTGCTTTTCGCCACTTATTTGGGATGCCAATTGCTCAACTTTTTCGTGAAGTTCTTTGGCGAGTTGAGTAACCATTAAATGAGATGAGGGTGCTACTGTCATGGTATCTCCTTTAGATTAGTACCACTACAATTTCACCCCCAACCTTACTGCTATCAAATCAATTTGTCTTGCCAACAAGAATTATGGCTTATCTGCCTCATAACCAGCTGGAAGTTTTCGTTTTAAGAAAAACTCAATGCTAGGTATCAAACTTAAGCCTACGACACCTGGGATTGAAATCCCTACTGTCGCGTTAAATTTTAACCAGATTGCGTCCATATACCATTTTGTTTTTGAGGCCATAACGTAGGGAGTAGTATCAGAAAGAGCCACAGCTAATTCTCCAATATCCCTAGAAACAGAATTCCCATAATCTTTAAAGCCCTTCTCAAGTGATGAGGCATTGGCACTGAAAGATGCAAGGGAGATCATGGCCAAAAGTATTATTAAAGTTCTCATATTCATCTCCTGTATTTTTCTGACTTACTATTTTTTAAAAATTAGTTGTAGTTGAGCTGTTCCACCTAAAGTAACAAGGCCTACGCCGCCACTAGCATTGAGGGCAAAAATATTCCACATCATGAAAGGTTCAAACTTTAGGTTTGGTTTACTTGCCTTTTTAAGGAATGGGCGACTTAACTTCATAGCTCTTATTAGGCCTTTTCTCATTTTTGTCATATTGACTGGAGTGATTTGAGTCTCGCCATTATTTTCATGTGAGACAAGAATTTCTCCTGCTGCTGGAGCTGCCATTTCTTTGCCATTGGCAGAATGATACTTAGGATTGTGGGCAAGAAAAATATTGAAAACGAGTCCGCCGTTTGCTCCAACGATGGCAATCTTGCCGCCAGCAGTTACGCCGACACCAATTCTTATGGCCTTAAGTCCAAGACCTGTCTTGGCTATTTCTTTGTCGACAGGAAGTGAGTCAGCCAGTAACGCCATATCGGCAATAAAGCGCGCCAGGTGATTGTTTGGCACTTCAGTTACAACAGGCGCAGGAGTTGTTGCCTTGGCCCTAACTCCATGCCAGAAAATACGCACTAGAACGCCTCCACCGACAGAAATCACTGGAGTAACATTGCCTGATGCCGCAACTGAAAGATCGATTCTCATGGCATCTAAGTACCAATGACCAAAATTGCGGGGAGAATTTTGGATTTCTGAAGCCATTTTAGAAAAGGATTTTAAGTAAGTGCGGATACCAGCTTCGGCCTTGTCAAGATTCTGTACTCGGCCGCTGCCTTTAACTGCAACAAGAGCACTCTGAACTTGCGCTTCAACTTCAGCATCTTGGTCACCTGTCAAGAATCCTTCATAAGCACCAGCTTGTGAGTAGTCATTGTTTTCTTCAACTGCTTTATTATTGCTTGCAGCTTTCTTGCGCCAGTAAACTTCAACCGCAGCAAGACCTTTGAGACCAACCAGACCTAACTTTCCGGCAGTGGTCACGCCAAGAGTCGTAACATATCCATATGGTCCCCAGCCAAAAAGTGATTTATTTTGACTTTGGTTTTTTTGTGCTTCTTGGAAAACCTTTTGATTAACATCAAAAATGTCATTAACAGAGTTTTCAATGGAATCAATGGTTGAATCAGTAATGGCATCACTTTCAGTTCCTTGTGTACCAAACAAACCTTTTGGAATGTCAGCAGCAGAAATAGCTAGCGAAGTAGATAAAATAAATATGGCTAATAATTTTTGTTTCATTGTTTTCACCCCTGGTAAAATTTATTGGGCAGTCTTTTTAAACATAACTCTAAAGCCTGGAGTCACTCCAAACTTGACTATAGGACCTAGGCCAACGGTAGCGCCGACAGCAAGTCCGACTTCCACATGCTCAACTTCCCAAGGAGTGCCCTCAAGACGGTCAAGTGCGACGGTGGTCTCAGCATCCAAATGTTTAACCGCTTTAGACATAAAGTTGCGATAAACACCCTTATCTACGCTGATAGTGGTTTCGACGCCATTATCATCTAGACCAACAATTGAAATGGATCTCTCTTCCTTGCAGCCATAAGAGAAGGCCACGAAAAGGAAAAGGGGAACAATAAATAGTTTGTTCAGTTTCATAAGAAAAATCCCCTTGTATTAGTGAATAGTTGTTTTCACGGGTTGGATAATATTGATTCAGTAAGTAAAGAGGTACGAGTCATAGCATTTTAAAATTTGATATTTGGCAGGTTTTTTTGCGATCCAAAATAAGAAAGGGCCGGATAATCCGGCCCTTACGATACTTAAGATTCTGGAAGTTCTAGAAACTAGCTTGAATCTCCAGATAAGTGTAACTTGTAGCATCTTTCTGGGCAGCGCTCTGCGCCTTTAGGTATTTTCCTGGTGCAACAGTGGCATAAAGAGCTGAGAGGCGTAGGTTCTCTCTTAGTTTATAGTTCAAGGTCACATCAATTTCAGAAGCGATGTCTTTCTCAGTTCCGGTTGTGCCATATGGTGTGGAGGCATTAAACTTATAGGCTCCACTGGTGGTCTTAGTTCTTTTGAACATGTGGTAATCAACCAAAAAACTTAGTTCATCAGTTGGCCAAAGGGAAAGATGAGCGGCATAACCACTAATATTTCTTCGGGCAAATTGGTCAGCAAAACCTAACCATTTGTGGGCCGTAGGGTAGAGTTGGTCAAAAAATTCGGAAGAGTTAAACATTTCAACTGCTAACCTGGTCTTTAGAGGAGCTAGCGAGTAGCCAAGTTCCACATCGTACTGAGACTCACTATTTTTCTTAGCTGTTCCAGTAGGAATTCGACCTGACTGGGCACTGTACTCTACGCGATAGTCAAAATCTGCAACTTTAGACTTTAAGCGTGCTCCATAGGTATTGATGTTTTCCGAAGGAGTACCATTAGATGTGCGATGATCAGCTTTATTGAAGTAATAGAGATCAAAGCTTTTTACGTATTCACCTAAGCTGTGCATGTAATAAAGACCATTGAGGCTGTAGTCCCCATCTGTTCGGCTAGTGACATTGGCATCAACAAGTTCAGCCTTGAAGACGTCCAACTTTCCATATGCACCTAGGGCGACATGGGCACGAGCGGCATCAAATGATCTTCCGATATTGCTCCATCCAACTGCTCCAAGAAGTAGCTGGTCGCCGTAGCTGATCTCCTGTCTACCAGCAGTCAAGGTTGAATCGCCAGCCAATTTGAAATCGAGATAAGCCTGGTGAACTGTTAGGTTTGAGTCGTGAAGCCCGCCACTAGTCTGAGTAGACGTATTGGCAGTTGTTGAGGTTGGAACTATATCGTTTTGTCCCCAAATTCTTACAAACTGTGGTTGAAAAAAGAAGGTCCAGTCATCACCCTGCTTTACAGTGGTACTGAGCTGAATTCTTGAAGTCGTAAAATCAACCCGATCTGATGAGGTTTTATTAAAGTCAGCATTATTTTTTGCCTCACTTCTAATCCTCGCCATACCTGAGACACTGACTTCTGGTGCTGCTTGGGCAACTGAACAGGCCATTGCCAAAATAGCAATTCCTGTAATCCTCACGTTCCGCATCATGGACATCTCCTTTTTTTTGTTGAGTAATAGCATTTAGTTAATACAGTGACAGCCAGGTCATGCCACGTCCCTAACTTTTATCATCTTTTTTTATTAGTTATTTCAAGAAGTTTGGTCAAAATTAAAAATTTGTTTTTTAATAAAAACAAGCAACTATAACTACACACAAAAAAGTTGATAATTGTCAGTGAAATTGTGGTCAACTTAAGAGAAGATGTCAAAGTTATTCAGTCAAAAAAATGCTGAAAATGAATAGAGTTTTTCTCAATCTTGCGAGCCTAACAGAAAGTAAAAATAGATGATGATAAATCATTTATCAATCTTAAGGACGTAAGACGCGGCAAATCTGGAAACGGATCTGTCTCCCGTGTTTGGAAAGGAAAAACAACATGATTAATGTTGCTGACGCAGTAAAAATTATTTATTCCTCTCTCCCCAAATTGGAACCTGAAATTGTGGCGCTTGGCAAAGCCTGTGGGCGCGTTCTGGCGGGTGAAATTAGGGCCAGAAGGGATAGTCCACCGTTTCCTCGTGTCGCCATGGATGGAGTGGCGATCCAGCTATCTTCTTATCAAAATGGTCGTCGCAATTTTAAAATTGCCGGTATTCAAGCAGCAGGTCACCCACACATGCAGCTTGAAGATGGTAAGTTGTGTCTAGAGGTTATGACGGGAGCTACACTACCCTTGGGAGCCGATGCCGTCATTCCCTACGAGGATATTCAGATTGAGGATGGCCTTGCCATTTTACCTTCACAGCTTAATCTTAAACTTAATATGAATGTCCATTGCCAGGCAGCTGATTACGCTGAAGGTGAAGTGCTATTAAAAGGCCCTGTCACGATTGGGGCAAATAATTTAGCTGTCATCGCGACAGAGGGCGGGGGGCAGATCTCGGTATTACAAAGGCCGTCAATTGCTATTGTCAGCACTGGCGATGAATTAGTCGAGCCGGGAGTAAATCCTCTGGCCCATCAAATTATAAGATCCAATCCATATGTGATGGCAGCGGCACTAAAAACTTATGGTCGTGAACCACAGTTGATTGCCCACTTAAATGATACGCGGGAAGAACTCTATGATGGCCTGGAAAAAATTCTTTCTCAACATCAGGTGTTGATTCTTTCAGGTGGTGTAAGTAAGGGGAAATTCGATTTTGTTCCCGAAGTACTTGGCCAGTTGGGCGTGAAAAAAATGTTTCATAGAGTTTTACAAAAACCAGGAAAACCACTTTTTTTTGGAATCGGAGCAAAGGGGCAATTAGTCTTCGGTTTGCCGGGAAATCCAGTGAGTTCATTAGTCAATTTTAGGCGTTACGTCATCCCCGCATTGCAGAAGATGGAAGGGATAGAGAGTAAAATTATACACGCCGAACTGGCCGAGACCCTCACTTACAAAAAAGAAATGACTTACTTTATTCCGATTAAGCTCACCTGGCGCGAAAAAGCAGCACCCTTGGCCACTCCTTTAAGCGGTCAAGGTTCAGGTGATTTTTATACCTTGTCTAATAGCTGCGGCTTTTTAGAAATTAACACTGCTCATGAGGGGCTGGTAGTTAACGCCGGAAACACTTTCAAAGTTTATTTGTGGGAGAACGTATGAATTGCTTGGCGCCAGAATTTTTGCATAAACAAAAGAATGCGCTAGTCGATCCCCACGGCCGTTACATTACCAAATTACGGCTTTCTTTGCTCGACGCCTGTAATATGCGCTGCCTCTATTGTATGCCTGAAAACCCTACTTTTAATCATGCCTCTACCTTTGCCAGCGCCGAAGAGTTGTTGGCAATTGCAAAAAATTTATGTTGGTTAGGAATTAAAGAAGTACGTATCACGGGCGGCGAGCCTTTGATACGCAAAGAATTCAGGCAGATTGCACAAGGCCTTTGCCAATTACCTTTTGAAAAAGTTGCCCTGACCACCAATGCGGCATATTTAAAAGAGCATTTAGACTTTTTTGAAGAGATTGGTTTAAGCCACATCAACATAAGCTTAGATTCGTTGAATCCGGCCAACTTCAAAAAGATGACGAGAAGTGGGAACTTTGAGGCGACATTAAAGGCAACAACTGAGGCGATTGAGCGCGGCTTTAAAGTCAAAATTAATACTGTGGTTATGCGTGGTATGAACGATCATGAGCTTTTTGATTTCATTAATTTCTCGCAAAGTCATGCTGTCGAAGTGCGCTTTTTGGAATTAATGAAAGTGGGCGTTATGGCCGACCGCTTTGATGAATATTTTGTATCGACTGATGAGCTATTGCAAAAAATATGCGAAAGGATGGGAGTGGTTGAAATTCCTGTTTCTAAGGACTCTACCAGCTTGCGTTTTCAATTGGATAATGGGGCTAAGATTGGTTTTATTGCTTCAGAATCGAAACCTTTTTGCGGCGGGTGTTCGCGCTTGCGTTTGGGTCCTAAGGGGGA
>Ga0066639_10000672_pt1 | contig 29964 bp, 36 predicted proteins | sample CryGeyCG2114_010_2_FD_59504 | JGI IMG/M metagenome (GOLD analysis project Ga0066639, IMG submission 59504) | Groundwater microbial communities from aquifer - Crystal Geyser CG10_big_fil_rev_8/21/14_0.10 | ecosystem: Environmental > Aquatic > Deep subsurface > Groundwater | place: USA: Utah...
TCCTCACTCCACATCGCACTATCAAGTTCACAATTAGGAAGAGCAATACACTCAATCTCTCCACCAGCAACAGCAGCATCACACAAACTCTCACTATCTCCAACAATCGCAGTAACAGTCACCTTATCAGGTTCATTAAATCCTATATCAGAATCATCAAAAAACCTCGTTGCAGTACCAAGTTCATCTAAAGAAATCATCCAATCAACAACCTCCGTTAAACCCCCTCTAGCAAATATGACTTTCAAACCCCTAACATCAGAAGTTCCAGAATTTCTCCTTATAGTCACCTGAACATCCCCATCAGAGTTTTCCTGATACAAACAAGAAGTAGGCTCTAAATTCAAAGTAAAACAGTTAGCAGTAATATCAGCAGCCTCCTCAGTCCTCTCACTAACACTGCTCCTTAAAGAAAACCATAATATAAAAATAGCAACCAATATAATAAGAATTATAAGAACTATCGTTACAATCTGATTCAAACCCCTTTTGCCCATAATATACAATACCAATTTTCACTTATTAAACTTTCCAAATCTTTTATAAAACGCCCCTCATATAATTACATAAAAGAGACGCCCTCAAAATGAAAAAATTACTAAACAACCTAACCTCATTTGGAGGAAAAGCAAATCCTGCCCTGACAAGATTCAATAGATTCACATTTGTAGGAATCTTTACCTTTTTATCAAACATATTTCTGTTATATTTCTTCACAGATATCCTAAACATAAACTACATTGCATCAACAATAATATCCTTCATGATAACACTTACCCTTGCCTACTCAATAAACATAAAATGGGGATATGTAGGAACAGAACAAAAAATATTCAAAGGTTACCGGCTTTTTTTAGCAATAGACTTACTAACCCTTCTGATAGTCTTAGTATTAATGATATTCTTTGTAGGAACAATAGGAATACATTACATATTCAGCAGAATAACCTCCGGAATTATTGCAGGAACAATAAACTTCATCCTTAATTCCAAACTAACATTCAAAATGCCAATCTTTAAATAAAAAACTCTTTCCCAATTATCCTATGAGAAAAGACCTAAAATCAAATTTTATAGACAACTTAAATGAAGAAGAAAATTACAAAATATGCGAAGCCTGCGGAGCAGACATGGAAGAAATCAGATGCAAAATAAAATGCAAACGATGCGGATACTTTCGTTCCTGCTCAGATCCCTTCTGAAAGGTTTTTAAATACTAAATTCTAAACAAAACAATGGAAGGGGTTTTTCAGATAATAATTATTGTCTTTGCACTAATAGGTCTATGGGCTTCAGGATACATTTGCTATAAAAAAGCAAAAAAAGAAGCAATGGTTTGCCACCTAGGCGGAAAGTGCGAAAACGTTCTTTACAGTAAATGGAACAAAACATTTGGAATGTCTAACGAATATGGAGGACTCGCATATTACTCACTCGTAATAATTTTAGCAGCACTTAGTTTAGCCGGAACAACAACATTATTTTCAATAGATATAAACTTAATATTTCTTATAATCGCAGGAGGAGCATTTCTATTCTCAATATATCTAGTTTACCTACAAGCCTATGTAATAAAAGACTGGTGCCAATACTGCCTTGTAAGCGCATTTGCAACAACAGGAATATTTGTAACAGACCTAATTTACTTTCTACTATAATTAAAAGAATTACCTAGGCAAAATAATCTATTTATTGACATAAATATATACCAACAATTGCTAATCAAAAACTTACAGAATATCTTTCTCAACTATACCTGATATCTGCATCAAGTCTGAGCTCCTGAATTAAAGAATTTATAGCCTCTGCCTGCTTTTCTTGTTTTAGAGCAGCCACTATCTGAGTCTCGAGTTCTTCATATGAAGGTATCTCTCCCGTAGATTGTCTCTCATACTCATCATAAAAATCACTAGCCTCCTGTTCGCTGACTTCCAGATTTTCATCCTCAAGTTCAACTCCTACAAAATTCTGAACAGCCATCTGGCTCTTGATGTTTTCAATCTCACTCTCATAAGAAATGCCCTGCCCCTCTAAATACTGTTTATATTCCTCAACACTCATTCCCCGAGTTGATAACTGAGTCTCAATAAACGATTCTGCCTCTTCATTAGTGATTTGATACTCCTGTTCAGACCTCTGAACAAGCAACCTCTGATTTATAGTCTGCTCGATAGCCTCATCCATAGAAATCTGTCTGCCTCGCTGTAAGAATGATTGCCGAACCGCCTCAACATCGTCAGACGTAATTTCCTCCCCATTAACTATTACAACTACACTCTCGCTCTCTCCCTGGATTAAGTCCTCAGTTTCACTATCCTGAGAAGATTGCTCATTAGGAAAGAACTGCCACACAGCAAGTGCCAAAACCAACGCCACAGCAATTCCTACAATCAACTTCTTAGATATTTTTATCTCACCTTTAGGATCAGCCATCAAACAACAAAAAAGTTCTTTTTATTTAAGTGTTTTGGTAAATCCAAAATAAAATCCCCAAGATTCATATCAGCTTAATCTTTTATTTCTCTTTTTATAGAGATAAAAACCAAAGACTACAACCATAACTAAAACGACTACAGTGATAATTTCCAAATTACCTTTTCGTGCAGTCCTCTCCCCCTCATCAACAGCTCCTGTAGAATCAACTGCATTATATCTCACATCGTGAATTATCCCCTCATTTATTGCTTTAATACTAATTTCTGCCTTCGGATTAAGTTTATTTGTGGCATCTATCGAATTTAATCCAACCAAAATATCATAATAATCATCTCCTGAAACATCAAATTTTCTTTCTTCCCCTATAGAAAGACTTGCTTCCTGAGTTTCAGATGAAACACTTATCCTGACTTCTGTCTCAGATATATTCTCAACTCTCAATATGTGCTTTTCATCGTTCACTTTAAAAGAGATTTCCCAGTTTTTCTGCATAATCTTTCTATACCCTTCATTCAGCTCATTTTCTCCAGGCGTAAATAAAGGATGTCCTCCACCCGGAGATGAAGAGGACTGCTGTGTTTCCCCATTCTGACTTTCCTCCTCCGAAGCAAGAGCAACTACCTCTAAATCTCTGGACTCAGTCTTATTGGAATTACCTGCCCTGTCTGAAACAAATAATTGATAACTATAAACTCCCTCAATCAACCCCGAAGTAGAGTTCTCGGATTGGTTTATGTATATTTCCCAGGATTCGCTACCATACTTCCGAATATTTGAGATATACTGCTGATAAATCTCATCCGCCGATAAAGTCCTATTCCATACTCTTATTTCATCTACGCTTCCGTTAAAAGGTTCGCCAGGAGTGCCTCCAACTATATTCCCGACTCTTAGCTGAGAGTCTTTTACATCGAGAGCACCCACACCTGTCTTTGTGTTATTCAGCTCTCCGTTAACATATAACTTCTCAGCAGTTCCATTGTAAGTTCCAGCCAGGTGAATCCACTCTCCTGCCGGTAAAACATAACCGGTTTCCCAATCATTACCCTGATGATCTATATCAACCTCCAAACTACTGCTTGAGATGCCTATGCCGACAAAACCACCAGGGGCCAAAACATCTCCCCAATTAAATATTTTCTGGGATGATCCCGTAGACCCAGTCCAATTTACCCATGCCTGCCAGCTGTACGAATTATTTCCTAACGGAAGATCTGTAGAACTATCAGTGATATAATTCCCAATAGTCCCATTAAATTTAACCGCACAATTATACTTAGCCAAAATACAATCATAGTTTATGTTTCCGGTTACCACTCCATTATTTTCTTTATGACTTAAATCAACAACTAAACTTGAATTATCTCCAAGAGAAGAAACATTATCAAAATTATACATTAACGACATAGAATCATCATAATAAGTAAAGTTTGTTCCATTCCAATTATAAATCAGAGAACCTAAATTTAATTCGGTTATCGAAGAATTTATCTCCACCGAAGTGCTTACACTCTCCGAATCACTAGGAGTCGGAGATACAAAACTAATCAAAGGGTTAGTTGCATCCACTGTTACCTCTCTGATACCAGTCTGATTAGAACTTCCAGAAGAATTTGTTGCTGTAAAAAAGTAGGTATATGTCCCCTCAGAAAGAGGAGTTGTTTTGTTTTGAGATTGATTAACGTAAAAATTCCAGTTAGTCGAATTGTGTTTAACCAAACTCGAAGAATAAATCTGGTAAACCTCATCACTACCTAGAGGTCTATGCCACACTCTTAATTCATCAATTGCTCCGGTAAAGTTGTTTGTAATAGTGCCCTCATAATTTGAGGCCCCTATAGGAAAATAAACATCACTAAGGTTTATATTCATATTTAATCCTGTTCCTGTATCTACAAGCTCACCGTTAAAATAAAAAAATCCATCTCCATCATCTATTACCGCAACAAGATGGTGCCATTCATCAGTCGCATAATCAACACTATGGATTAAATCCATCCTGCTTCCAGAGGCTCCTCTGAATAATCCCTGAACACTGCTGGAATTCATCCAAAATTCAGACAAAGGATTATTTGCTTTGTTTCCATCTCTTGCAGAGAATAGCCCTACGCCATTTTGAGAGCTGTTTGTCCTAAACCATAAAGAATACGTGAAAGAATCTCCCGAGCTATAATCCGGATTATACGGAGTATCTATATGCGAACTGCCGTCAAAATCGCTGGCCTTCCCAAATTTCCCTTCCGAAAGCAATTCAGGACAACTGACCGAGCAAGTACCATTATTACCCGCTAAACTTAAATCTCTAAAAAACGTATCATTTTCTCCCAGTCCGCTTTTATTATCAAAATTTATCATCAATACTAAAGAATCATTATAAATTGTGTAATTAGTTCCATTCCAATTATAAATCAGAGAATCCAGACTAGATTCTACAATCGTGACATTTAATTCTATTGAGGTATTAGAAGTAAAGATGCTTTCCTCCGGATTAGGATTATTGAATTCAAATAAAGGAAATGCGACTACAACTGCACAAATAACCAAGGAAAAGACAATCAAAAACGCCCCCCTTTTCATTTACTACTGATAACTCTTAAACTTATAAAAATTGCTATTTTCTTAAACTAATACACTACATTAATGGCCCTGGGCAGAACCCGGGACGAGCCTAAAAGCGAGTCAGGGCACCGCTGACCCTGTCTGCGTGTGTCTCGATTCTGCGAAAATGGCCCTGGGCAGAATCGAACTGCCGACTGCTCGGTGTAAACGAGCCGTTTTAACCACTAGACTACAGGGCCTACAAAGAATAATAAACTACTGCTTTTTAAACGTTGCCAAACCAGATTTTAAACTGAATAAGAAGTCTTTTAAACCCTTGTCCAATTCTTTAGAGCTATGGCAAAAGCAAAAAAGAAAGCTGTAAAAATAACTCCTAGAAATGATGAGGGAAAGCTGATTGGAAGAATTAATCAATATTTGCAAAGAGTACCTCAGGTCAAAGATGGAAAATACCCTCTTCCAAAATCAATTATACAAGATCTTCAAATATCTGGAGGGAGAAAAATAATCTATTCTGATGGACAAAGGGATGTAGCCTCGGTATATATTAGCAATGACAAAGTAATTAGCACAGTAATAGATAGCGAGGACATTGAAAATCTTGGAAGAGTTATAAATGATTTGACTCATAGAGCATTACATTATTCCGAAACAATACCTCGTCAAAAAGTTACCTATAGTGGAGGAAGACCACACGGAACTCCTAGAGGAAGAGCAAATCCGAGAGGAACTAACGCAGGCAGATCCATATAATTTAGAAGATTTTAAATAACCTTTCTCGTTATAAAAATATTCGGGCGGCATTAGTTAAATGGTAGAACGGCTGGTTGCCAATCAGTAGACCGGGGTTCGATTCCCCGATGCCGCATTTCTAAAAAAATAACATAATAAAAATTAAGATTTAGGGTCTATAACCCTGCAACTATTTCTTCTTTTTAGCGGACGTTTTTGCTTTCTTTTTTGCTGCCATAGGAGTTCACCCCCTTTAATATACTTCAGATAAATGCATCACCAGTATTTAATCTTTTCTTGACCTCTCAACTTAAAGCCCTGCACTAAGAAACTTTTAAATACAATCTATCCTCAATGAAAACATAACATGGCGGAAAAAGAGGAGATAACAAAAGAGAAAGTAAAATATTCAGGCTTAGGAGATTTCAAGGCAGCATACTCACACGCTCACGGATTTCTTGAGGATAAAAACTATGACATAGTCGAAGACAAATACACAGAAAAATCAAAAGGAGACTCAAAAAACGTAGAAATAGAATGGACAGCCTCAAGAAAAATAGAGGATTACTTTAAAATAGAACTAAAAGTAAAATGGAAAATAGAAAGCCTTACAGACGTTGAGGTTGAAATAGACGGAAAGAAAAAACAGATGAACAACATAGGAACTCTGGAAATTGAAATAAAAGGAACTCTTGTGACAGACCACTCAGGCAAATGGAAAACCACAGCCTTTCAGAAATTTCTAAAAGAAACATACCACAGGTTCATAATCCCAAATAAACTAGAGACCAGGAAAAAAGAAACAACTAAGATAGTCCAAGACTTTAAAGAAGAAATGAAGGCCTTTTTCGAGCTTACAGGCAGACGTAAATAAGAGTATGCAAATCTTTATATATAAATTCAATTCACTCAATTTATGGAAAAGGAATCCAGATATCTTCTGCTGAGCTTATTACTATTAATTGCCCTTCCAGCCGTTAACGCTGCAGATCTTTCAGTCAGCGTCAACCCAATAGACAACATAATTTTCGTTGAAAATGAAAATCATGCAACCCTTGATATAAGAATAACCAATAATGATATCACAGATAATTTTCAGATATACTCACTAGTAGGAGTCGACCTAACCCCAAGACATCTAGGAACAATAATCTCCGGAAACACGATAAGAGTTGACTTAGAAGCATTTCCTCAGGAAAAGACATTCAAAGACATAAGAGGGTTCTTCAAGTTTGAGTACCAAATAAAAGGAGATAACGCAGGATTTTACACAGATTTCTTAACAATAAAGATAATAGAAGTAACAGATGCACTTGATCTAAAACTGGATAACATAGACCCCACAGATGAAACAATCGGCCTTACAATAAAAAATAAAGAACCAGAAAAAATAGAAGACATAACCCTCTCTGCAAGCTCAGATTTTTTTGATTTCTCAGAAACTCTTTCTCTTGATAAAAACGAAGAAAAAATAATCAATATTCCTATAAAAAAGGAAAATATAGAATCGCTCTCAGCAGGACCATATGAGACAGATTTTAATATCTCTTACTCCGGATTTGATTATAAAGTCACGGAAACCCTAAACTACCTTGAAAAAGACGGAACTCTCTCATCTGAGAATCTTGAGGGTTTCATCATAAGGACAAAAACAATAGAAAAAATCAATCAGGGAAACGTGCCATCTAACATAGAAATAATTGAAAGAAAAAACATCCTCACAAGACTGTTTACAACCAATTCTCCCAAGGCAACATCGATTGAGAAAGAAGGTTTTGCAGTCAACTATATTTGGAGACAAGAACTCTCTCCAGGAGAGTCTCTGGTAATTAAGTCAACCACTAACTATACCCTTCCTTTTGTAATTGTAATACTTATAATCCTTATCGGACTCGGAACCAAACTATACCTTGATTCAAGCCTCTCGGTTAAGAAAAGAGTATCCATGGTCAGGACAAAAGGCGGAGAATTTGCATTAAAAATAAAACTTACAGTAAAATCTAGGAAGAGTGCTAAAAACGTAGTAATCACAGACAGAATTCCAAAAGTTATGAAACTATATGATAAATTTACACACCGTCCGGATAAAATAGACAGCAAGAAGAGAACCCTCGAGTGGGAAATTAAGCACCTTAACGCAGGAGAGGAAAGGACATTTACCTATGTAGTCTACTCTAAAATCGGATTAATCGGAAGATTTGAGCTTCCAAGAGCGAGAGCAACTTATGAAATAGAAGATAAAAAGAAAGAATCTCTTTCAAATAAAACCTATTCCGTAGCCGAGTCAGGTTCTTCAGAAAATAATTAATTATAGTATCCTAATCCAAATCTGTCTATAAGGGCCTCTCTAATAACCACAATAGTTTCTTTGTAAAGTTCTTCTAAGAAAGTTGGAAATCTCTCCTCAGGCCTGGTTAAAACATCATCAATCAATGACTCCTCTCTGGCAAGAATCCTTCTTGCATGATCGCTTGCCGTAGGCAGACCCATTTCAGCGATTAGGCTAAGATCATTCTCAATTGTAGAAGCAATATCAAAATAACCCTCCATGCCTTTGCTCATGAACAAATAATCTTTTTTTGAGTTTTTAAAATTACCTAATCTATAAAAGTAATGTCATAATTATTCCCATATCTAACTACTTCCATTCCAACTCTTATACCACTATAATTAATACTAGCTCTATTCCTCCCCACAGAAAAAGTCTCTTTAAGGTATTCCATCAATTCCTCTGCAAGATTCCCTACCTGAATTCTAAGAGGTCTTTCAAATTCTTTATCACTGATTTTTGAATATGATTCTGCTATCAATTTGTTCCCTTTTCCTTCAGAGCCTCTTTCAATCTTAAAAGATAGTTTATAGGGTCTGTCATCCATATCTAAACCCCTGGAAGACCATACTATTCCCTGAAATAACTGCTCTCCCGTGAGTGATTCCTTTTGCGGATCAAAAACAGACTCTCCCAAATCTATTATTTCAACTTTTTTCTCTAAAACTTCCATAAAATCCTAATACCTATCGACTTTATAATTTTTTATATTCTCAAAATTTTAGCAAACAAAAGAGTTAAAAGGCAAATTCTACAACTAAATACATCCCTCCGTAGCTCAGTGGTAGAGCGCTCGGCTGTAGAATTAGCGCAGACATTTCCCTATATCGGGAAGAAGGATGAAGCGTGAGTAGCCATCATCTCAAGGTTTATAGAACCCGAGAGATCCCCGGTTCGAATCCGGGCGGAGGGATTTTCTTTTAATTGTCAAATAGCTTTCAAATCCCAACAAAACTTATATAGAAAACACCATAAACTAGGAAATGAAATTAATAGCAATCTTTCTTATCTCTTTAGCAATAGCAAATGCAGGACCCTCTTGCCTTAAATCATCAGAGGAATATGCAGTTGAAGCAGTAATTCCTTCATACGATTCTCTAAAACTACAAGCTACAGCCCATAGAACCTCAAGTCTATACTTCCTTCCTGCACAGTATGGCAACGACCTAATTGCCTTGTATAAACAGACATCTAAACCTAATGGGCTCTCGATAAGAATCCAGGCCCCAACAGAAATAAAAGAAATAAGAGAGCCAAGTTTCAGTTTTGTCTCAGAATCTGCGACAGGCACCCCTCACTCAGACCTTAACAGCAATTTTAACAACTGGAGAACAATATGCAATGAAGGAGGATGCGAATTAAGAGGAGAAGATATCACAATAATAACCACCTCAGAACCAAGCCCAAGAACAACAGTCGAAATAAGGAGATCTCTAAATCAGTGCTCAACAGACTGCTCAGGAGCATGTATTCAACTGCCAGAAGGGCCAATGTGCATAGACAGACAGCTGAAATTGAATATAGATATAATGTTAAGGTATGCCCAAATATCAAATAACCTGGAAGAACTTCTTAAAGATTATAGAATTCTAAGTACAGGAGGAATATCTGTTAAGACCATAGAGTCTGAAACATCTCTAAATTTAAACTGGAGAGAAGCATTAAGACAAGAACTTGTTTATCTTAATAACAATGGAATAATAACTCTGTCAAGAGACGACATAGAATCCATTTCCGATCTCGCAAGCCCAGGGCAGGCAGGACAAAACTATAGAATAATTTTCAACGAAGAAGAACAGAATTGGATATACTATGACAAATCCCCAAACCCCTCATTAACAGGTGATAGGGATTGCAAAGCCTACTCTCTAATAAACGAAACACAACAAACTATCGACGAGAGAACTCTTTTCTACCTTCTCCCATTATACTTTGCAATAGGAATAATAACATCCCTCGTGCTGCTTATAATCCTGGGGAGGATTATTACAAGAAAAGCAAAAAAGAAACCATATCATAGTTAATAAAAATCTTTAAAAACCCTTCAAATCTCAAGAGGAAATGGAAGACGAAGAAAACGTTGAACAAACCACAGAAGGCGAAGACGAAGAGTCTGAAGACGAAGTGGAAGAAGAGGAGTCGGAGGATGACTCTGAGGATTCTGAGGACGACTCAGACGACTCAGACGATGAGGACGACGAAGACTTAGGCGACGAAGACGACGATTAAAAATCCGAGCCTATATATTTCTTATTTTTATTTTTTTTAATTAGCCAGAACTAAATCCAATTTGTTATTATTTTCAAATATTTCTACAATCTCACTATCCGGATCAACAACAAAACTTAATTTCTCCGCAAATCTTGATATACGCACATTTTCAACAGTAAGTATTTTACTTGTCCCTATATTTATGTCACTCAGCTCAAACTTCTTCACAAGCTTTCCGTCTTCATAAACTCCAAGAATTGCATCATCCGCATCAGCAAGACCCTGATTTTTCACACTCACTTCAAAGTTAAGATAAGGCCCTGATTTAGTAGCATTAACCCTTTCTATTTTCAGATCAGGATTTGAATCTGCTTCATAAAGAGAATTTAAATCATCTATTAGATAATCATCAATTTTCTGATTGCAATTTAAAGTCGGGTATAATATGCTCCCCGGATCATCATTATGGTTAAATCCTAAAACATGGAAAAGCTCATGGACAGCAATTTTTGGCTCGTTGCATTCCTCATCTCTGAAGAAAGAAATCTTCCCTGACAATATTACTGCATAAAGAGTATTGTTTATGACCTCTGTAGGTCCTCCCTCTCCAGCAACGAAATGATTAGCAAATTCAGGATCAGGAGCAAGATTTGAGCATTCTATAACTATCTGAGCATTATCCGAAGGATAAAACTCAAGAACAGTCAAATTCTCAAAAACATCAAAAGCTTCTCTCATCTCTTCTGCCTTTTCATTAGAACACGTATCCTCTATCTTATAACTTATCCTCCTGTCAGCGAACCTCATTCTTTCATAGAACTGCTCGCTCTCGACATGAGTAAGGCTAGTATTACTAGAAGTCCCGACAGGAGAAATGTTTGCCGGAAGAAAGTTCACTTTTTCTCCCGGGAGAGTAAGATAAAGCCCCCATACAGCAACTCCAAGCAAGGTTAATAAAACCAGCCATATAATAATAGTAATCCTTCCCATCAATAATTAAAGCAAATCACTTATATAAAGTTTAACATGAAAAAACTAAACAAGAAATTCTTTTCAGAAAGCCCGGAGATAGTTGCAAAGAAACTGCTAGGAAAGACACTAGCAAGAGAAATAAACGGAAAAATCCTGAAAGCAAAAATAGTTGAGACAGAAGCATATTTTGGAGATGAAGACCCTGCCTCAAGAGCATACAAGGGAAAAAACAAAATAAGTGAGTTAATGTGGCATCATCCCGGAACTATTCTGATTTATAATGTTCACAAATACCTAATGCTTAACTTAGTTACATCAGAAAAAGGAATTCCCTCAGCTGTTTTAATCAGAGCATTAGAACCTTTAAACTTTGAAGGACGCTGTTCAGGCCCTGGATTACTTACAAACTGCCTTAAAATAAACAAAAGTTTACATGGAGAGAGTATTTCGGGAAGCTCTCTATATATTATAGACACAAAAGAATCGCCTAAAATTCAAACCTCCTTCAGAATTGGAGTAACAAAAGACCTTCCTGACCACTTTAGATTTTTTATAAAAGAAAATAAATTTGTAAGTCGGTATAAATCTACTTAATCAACACCTGATCAATTTGTCTTCTTATTTTAAGAGGTATATCTTCCTTTGCCAAATCCTGAAGAGTAAGCACTCCCTGTTCAAGATATTTCTCAATAGTATTTCTAGACATATAAAGGATAGTTATAGGATATAATTTTAGATTCTCTATGTTTTCCTCCAGACTATCTCCTCTGGGATATTTCCACCCCATTAACCTTAAACCAACACCCTTTGCATATTTTGTAGCCTGGCTTGAAAACTTTGTATTTGTTACCAGCATTGGTTTTGTAAAAATCTTAGAAACATCCAGGAATCTTGCATAAACATACAGTGCAGTCTGAATAGGCTGGCTCGCCCAGGGCTTAACGTGATGCTTAGTCTCAACCATAAGTTTTTCTTTTCCTTTCTCAGCAACAACATCAATTTCGTGAGTCACAAATTTTCCCTGAACCGTTTGATTCATCTTTATATCATAACCTTTGGCAGCAAGTATTCTCCCCATATACTTTTCAAAAACATATCCTCCGTGTAAGCGCATGTTAATTATTCCTTGTTTTAAGTTATATCTGCAACACACCCCTGGACTCGCTTTCCTTAACTGCTTATGAACAAAATTGAAAAGTCTTTTAGTCTCTATCCCATCATGGAGAATCCTTCCGACCCTTGGAATTATTTTTTTAATAATTTCCTCATCTGCTCCCGATTTTCTCAGAGAACGAATCAGCTTTTTCTCATTGTAAGGCTCAACAGAGCCGTCCATTTTAGTAACCAGAACCTCTTTCATTGAATAATTTTAACATCGCAAGTATAAAAATCTGCTTAATATTTTTTAAGTCTTGCAATTCCAAGAATAAGCAATAAAACAAAAGCAGTAAAAGCCATCATAGGTATAGTAATATAACCAAAAGTAGTAAAGAACGCATCAGAACACGAAGCAGAATAACCAACAGCAGAACACGCAGTAGTTGTAAAAATCCCTATCTGAACAGTATAATGGTACAAAGCAATAAGCCCCCCGATTAAACTCAAAGCAATGGAATATCTTACAACTCTTTTATCATTCTTCCATAAAGCTATCCCAAACAAGAAAACCTGAGGATACATGAATATTCTCTGATACCAGCATAACAAACAAGGAGTATATCCCATTACCTCAGAATAATATAAACTTCCAAGTGTGGCAACTAAAGAAACAATAAGACCCAAAAGCAGATAATTATTTCTCAGAGGCATAACAACACTATTTCTCAAATCAGAGTTCTTAGAAAAATAGGCATAAACTAAAACTCCTAAAACAATAACAATAACAATATCACTCATAAGAGTAATAACCTCAAGAATATTTGGAATAATCTCTTTAACCATAAAACTACCCTGATTTATTAGTTATATAAACTTTATTAAATTCTAAAAGTAAAATAAGGCTTAGCATGATAACCATAATTATAATGATTTCCGTAAAATAGAGCTCCACTGAATCTACCATACCCGTGCGATCCCCTGATTACTCTGTTATTTCTCAGAACAAAATTATTCCTTTCCTTTTCTCTTTCAAGAATGTTCTGCTGTAATGAATCTGTTTGAAAAGTCCTAAACGCCTCCAGGGCTAAAACCTCAGATACTCTCTCATTTGAAGTGCTTCCACATCTAGAATTAACTCTCCAATCATAATATCCACAATCATTCCTCTGAGCAACGCCATGTCCTGAACCTGAACCAGTACTAAGAACAAAACCCCTATTTTCTCCCTTAATATCTTCAGTATATCTAATACTCTGAGCAGATCCAAACGCAGTTAAAGCAATTAGGAATATTGCTCCCAATACCATAAGTAATGTTGTTTTTTTCATATAAAATACTCCCCAAATTACTATTTAAACTTTTCTATTTTGTTACCACTTTATCATAACTCTCAAACTAAAGATAGTAAATTTTATCTACTAGTAATGCTAAATTATATTATGAAAAAAATAAAACTAATCCTAAATAAGGAAGAATCAAAAGAACTCAAGAATATCTGGAGAGAAATAAAAAATAAAAAACCTAAAACTTACAAATCTGAAGAATTCTTCCAAAAAATGAGAGAATGGTAATAAAAACTCTTAAAACCCTTTCTAACTTAATAACTCTATGAAAAAACCAGACTGGAAATTCTACACAGGAATAAGCATACTAGCGATTCTAGCAATAACCTACTTCATAAAAATACCAAAAGACTCAGGAGCCAACTTCATTACATACAAAAAATTACTAAGCATACTAATTCTATCAAGCCCTTACATATTAGCAATCTATATCCTAATAGCAATAGCACTAATAATCCTAGGTTTATCGAGAAAAAAGATAAAGATTATAAGCTAAAAAAACCTTAAAAAAATATGGAAAATAAAAAGCTAGGAACAATACTAATCATAATATCAATAATCATAGGATCAATTTTCATCTACTATATAAACTCACTATCAACAGAATCAGAACAACTAGGCTGCTTCCAGGGAGAAGACTGCCTTAGAATAGAAAGAGGACTATCAGTAAGCCACTTCGCAATCGGAATAGTATCATTCATACTAGCCCTAGGTTTTTACCTATTACTCTTCAACAAAACAGATGAAAAAATAATGAAAAGATTAGAAACAGAAAAGAACCAAAAAATAAAAGATGAAAAACTAAACTACATCCTAATGGCCCTAGATCCAATTGAACAAAAAATAATAAAAATAATAAAAGAACAAGAAGGAATAACTCAAAACTCACTAAGACTAAAATCAGACCTATCAAAAGCAAAACTAAGCTACGTATTACAAGAATTAGAAAGAAGAAATTTAATCAAAAGAACAAAAAAAGGAAAAACCCTCTCAATATATCTTAAAATTTAGCTTCATGAACGTTAAAAAGCCCAAATTTAGGCATATTAAGCCATTTTTAACCATTCGTTCAGACCCTAAAATATATATTACAAAATAACAAATACAAATGTTTTAATAGAGGTAAAAAGAAGAAATAATATGGAAAGAAAAAGCACAGACTCATTCAGGCTAGTCTTCTCAAACCCAAAATATATAATCCTCTCACTAATAGTTGCCCTTCTATTCTACGAAATAAACGTCTTAATCGCAAGTTATGCAACGTTAGTCTCATTCTCTCCTTCATTTGGATTCTTTGGCACAATTAAATTCCTAACCTTACTCTCAGTAGGATTCGGAAGCACAATGATGCGCCATTCATACATCGCTCTAGTAATCTCTAGTATACTATTAGGGATACTAGTAAGTCTAATAACATTTAAAATAAAAATGACTGAAGAAAAAATAAAAGGAAGGAATAGTTTCTTTGCAACCTCCGGACTATTCCTAGCAGCACTAGCACCAGGATGCGCAGCCTGCGGAGTAGGCTTAGTTGCAGTTTTAGGACTAAGCGGCGCCCTAATTCAAATACTCCCATTTGATGGAATAGAAATTTCAATACTCGCAGTAGCAGCATTAGCATTTGCAAACTGGAAAATAAGTAAAGACCTTTTAACCTGCAAAAACTCAAACCTACTATTCAAAAAAATGAAAGGAGGAAAATAATATGACAGAAAAATCAGAAACAATAACAATAAAAAAAGATGACCTGTGGAAGTACTCTACATTCGCTCTTTTAGCTATTCTGGTAATCGGAGCCTTTGTTGTATTCTCAGGAACCGGTGGAGCACCAACTGCAAGAGTAGTTGATACAGGAGCAAATCCATCTGCACCATCAGAACCCCAAAGAGTTCAGGCAAGTGTAGATGATGATCCCGTACTCGGAGATCCCAACGCTCCGGTAACAATAATCGAGTTCAGTGATTACCAGTGTCCTTTCTGTGCCAGATTCTGGAGTCAGACTCTTCCTTTGATAAAGTCTGAATACATAGATACTGGAAAAGTTAAGCTTGTTTACAGAGACTTTCCTCTAACAAGTATCCATCCTATGGCCCTGCCGGCAGCTGAAGCTGCGGAGTGCGTACACGAACAAGGAGGAGATGAAGCTTACTTTGAATATCATGACGTGCTATTCGAGAACTCTCAATTCTTGAGTGTTGAAGGAATGAAACAGTGGGCTCAGGACCTTGGATATGACATCTCAGATTGTCTTGATTCAGGACAGATGAGATCCGAAGTTCAGAAAGATCTTGCAGATGGACAGTCTTACGGTGTTACAGGAACACCTGGTTTCCTTATTAACGGAAAGTTATTAAGCGGAGCACAGCCATTCCCGGCATTCCAGCAGGCTATCGAAGCAGAACTTTAAACTTATTTTTTCTTTTTATTTTATTTTTTATTATAAATACAAACTTAGAACAAACATAGCTGCAGCAATAGTAAGAGTTATCCAGTAAATAGTTTTATTCCACTGAAGTATCTTTGCCCCATCTATAGGCATAACAGGAATCATGTTAAATGCTCCCAATAATGCATTTATTCTAAAACCTAATGAAAGAAATAAATTCAGCGTTCCTGAAGTCTCTATTAAAAGAAAAGGAATAAGAAAAACTAATGCTAAAACCATATTTGTTAAAGGTCCTGCTATAGAAATTTTTCCATTTCTTTCTTTAGTTAAAAATCCCCTTATAAAAACAGCTCCCGGAGCTATAAAAATAAATCCAAATACAGACATAGCAAGCCCTAAGAAAAGCATTTTATACAAAGCCCTGAATTCAGCCTTCAGCTTATACCTTTGCGCTACAAATTTGTGCATTAATTCATGTAAAACGAAGCCTATCCCTGCAGTTAAACCAGAAATCAGCAGGATTGTTAAGAAATAGTAAGATAATATATTTTGAGTTCCCGCAAATATTAATGCAAAAGCCAGTGATAAAATAAGCCACGCCAAGAATAAATCTCTCAGCTCTTTTTTTGTGAATTCCATCTAATTAGTTAATTACCTTGTTTTTTATTATTTTGCAAAAGGTTTATTAAATAAAATTGTTTTCTTCCTATATGGAAAAGGGACTCAAGCTGGTTATTGCGATCATTATAGGGCTTGTTGTTCTTTATGGAATATGGTTGTTAGCATCTCCTTTATTCATTAACAATCAGGTGGACGAAGCCTTGCCTGGAAGCGCAAACTCTGGAAATCTGGAAGTCGAAAGCGAACCTGAAATTCCTTCAGATGATGAAACAGATAATTCAGAAAACTCAGTTGAACCCGAAGAAGACAATTCCGGAGATTTAGAGATTCTTTATCAGGGAGAGTTTATGGACGCCGATGCAGTACATAAGGTAAGTGGAACTGCCAAGATAATTACTGATGGAGAAGTTACCTATCTACGATTTGAAGATTTCCAAAGCACTAATGGCCCGGACTTAAAAGTATATGTTTCTGAAGACTTAGAGGCTAATTCTTACGTTAGTTTAGGCAAACTAAAGGGAAATATAGGAAATCAAAATTACGAAATTACAGAAGATATTGACTTTGAAAAATATGATAAGGTTCTAATCTGGTGTGAAGCATTTAGCGTTTTGTTTGGTTCTGCAGAAGTTGCTTAATTCTTTTTTCTTAATTCCTCATATTCTTCTTTAGTTATTTCGATCTGTTTTAATATTTCTCTTAATAATCCCTTTCCCAAGTCTTCATTTCCATGAATTGGCACGACTGTTCTTCTTCCGTCTGAATGTTTATATCTTACGTGACTTCCTCTTCCCTGTATTTTTTCAAATCCTAATTTTTCAAGAATTTTACAGAATTTTTCCCCGATATTGGGACTAACTTAACCATTTTGGACGGAGGCCATAGAATGTTTTTTTACTTGAACTCTTTGAAAACCTATAAATTTCATTGGTTCAACTTCTTCGTAATCTGTTTCTAAGCATAATTCGATTGCTTCTTTAATTCTTTCTAATACCTGAGAGATGGTTTTTCCTTGAGTATAACATCCTGAAATATCAGGTACGCTAGCTACATAAGTTCCTTCTTCATCCTGTTCAATAATAACATTAAAATCTAGTATCTTTTCTTCCATGCCTTGCCTAGATGATAGAAATTTATAAATGTTCGGATTTTGACAATACCCTCTAAATTAAGCAAAATCTTTTATATTTGGATAATTCCCAGTCTTTATGAAAAAAGCAGGTCTTGGGTTTGTACAAGTATTTTGGGGGAATGGCAAAGGAAAGTCCACTTCCGGTTTTGGAACAGCCCTAAGAGCTTGCGGTAATGGTTATAGTGTTCATTTGGTTCAGTTTATGAAAAACGGAACAGGTAATCCCGAAATAGATAATCCCGGAGAGATTAGAGCCCTGAGTAAATTTGATAATTTTTCCTACAAAAGATTCGGAACCGGAAGCTGGATTATTGGAAAACCCACTAATGAACAAATCAGGGCAGTTCATGAGGCATTAGATTATTTGAAAAGCTCATTAGATAAATTTGATATTGTCATTGCTGATGAAATTTTATATGCTGTTCAGCTAGGATTATTAGAAGAAAAAGAAGTAATTGATTTAATTGATAGCAAACCTAAAAAAACCGAACTAATCCTCACTGGCTCCCACAAGGCTTTTCCAAATATTTTTGATAAGGCAAACCTAGTCACCGAAATAAAGAAGATAAAACATCCTTTTGATTCAGGGTTTATTGCTAGAAAAGGTTTAGAGTATTAATGATAGATAGATCAAATTTAAGCAGCTTTTGGAAGGAAATTGAGAAAAGACTAGGACATAAGATGGGTCTGAAAATTCCATCTTCCTCAGGCATAATACTGGATGTCGACTTACAGGGAAAGGGCTTTAGAGGAGCTTACGCCTCCGAGTATGTTCACTTAGATGGTCAGAGATTTGAAGATGCTTATCTGATAGATATAGACAATATTGACCAAGAAAGAGTTGAGTCATTAGGTGTTCATGAGTCCGCACATAGGTTATACTGGTGGAACCTTTGCATGAAAAGTTATACACCATTTTATCCTTACGAGTTTCGGAGAGGGGAATTAGAAGGGTTGCTTAAAGAATCTGGAGGAAATGAATCATTGGCTAAAGAGGATAAGTTTTATAGATGCCTTCTTAGTGAGACTTTTGCTTTTTATAGCCAGATTGCATTGCTAGGAAGCCATGAGTTAGAGGTTATTAGATATCTTCTTCCCAATGTAGATACAATGGATTCCTTAATTGCTAGGACTAAAGAAGACAAAGAGGAGTTTATTGAATGGATTAAATCAGGAATAATTAAAGATATTAATATATTTAATTATCATGCAAACTATGCGGGAGCGTCTGTAGCCAAAAAGCTCTTTCAAAACGGAAGAAGCAATCAAGAGATTAGAGACTTCTTTCTTGAGGAAAGATTGGCTGAACAAGACTCCAGAACTGATTTTCTTTATAGTCGTTTTTGTGATTTATTTGCTCTTCTCTAGGATACTTTGGTAAATCATTATAATCATCTACATCTCTACACTCCTCCAATTTTTCATCTCTTAAACAAATTATCTCTTTCACAATACAAGGGATTGGTTTATCCTTTAATTAATCAGCCTATCAAAAACGAAACTCTTTCAAATGATTTATTAACTCTTTTTTTCTTATTAAAGCATGAAATACAAGCTGTTAATAGGATTTAACTTAATTTATCTTCTTGGTTTTACTATTTATTATATTTCAATTGGCAATCTCGAGTTCTTATGGTATCTTGGAATAATGTTTGCTCTCTTCGCAGGTATTGCCGGAACCCTGAAATACACTAATTTGTCTAAAGGAGTTTTATGGGGATTATCCATCTGGGGATTATTACATGTATTAGGAGGAGGATTAAGAATAGGAGGAGAAGTACTTTATGCTAAAATCTTAATTGATATAATCTCAACTTCAGATTACACCATTTTAAGATTTGATCAGTTTGTTCATGCCTACTTTTACTTTGTCGCATTCTTCGCGCTTTATCAGATATTCAAACCAGTATTTTTAGCAAGGACCGATAAAAGATTTCTTCTTTATTTTGCATCGGCACTAGCAGCAATAGGGATAGGGGCGTTGAATGAAGTAGGAGAGTTTATGGCAGTATTATTCTTCCCTGAGACTGGGGTTGGAGGATATTTCAACAATGCCTGGGATTTAGTCTTTAATCTGATTGGAGTCTTATTAGCTATAGCAGTAAGTGTTATTTATAATCGTAAAAAGAATTAAATAGGTCTGATAGTTATGGTTTTTATGAATAAGAGGGCTTTTTTTGGAATAAACTTTGCCTTAATTGGACTTGCTTTTGTTGTAGGTCTAGTTGTAGGGGGATTTTTAGTAGCTAAAGCACAAGACAGCTTTTTTGGCGTAACCGGATTCTTTAGTGATGGGGCTGAAAAGGCCCAGGAAGCCTCAGATGTTTTGTTTGGGGAGGTTCAGGAAGGCTTTGATCAGATTAATGATTATGAAATTAATGAAACAGAAAACGGAACTCTTTTAATTGAAGAGAGAAATGAAAGTAATAGTAGTTTGGATTAGTAAACATACTCACTGCAAAAAGGACAGTTTTTATCTACAGAACATGGAGTAAATCCGTTATAATAACAATCAATTATCTTTCTAGCGACAGATAACATTTCTTCTTTTACTTCCTCTAAATTGAAAGAAGTTCTCTCAGAATAAATTTCATTTGCATTTCCCTTTTCATCCAAATCAAATTCAATCGGTCTTTCTTTCTTAAGAAAATCAAGAGTTAGTCTTTTAGGCCTCCCTAAACTTTTAGCTGCTAAAGCATAAAATCCCAACTGCCAGTTTCTATACTTTGCTCCCAAATTACTTGCTCCCGTTTTATAATCAACTATTTCCAAACCATCTTCCCTAAAATCAATTCTATCCGCTACTCCAATAAAACTAAGACCATCTATCTTTGTAAATAGCTTCTTTTCAGTCATAGAGTTGGAATCATACTTGTCCTTGTTTCTTTTATAAAATACCTTTAACAAAGGAATAGCCTCTTCTAAATTAACATAATTCCATTCCTCCTTAAGATGAAATTCTTTAGCTAGCTGAATAAAATCCTCTTCAGTCTTGAAACAATACTTAACCCCACATTCAACAATAAAGTGAACGAACAAGCCCAATTGCATCACATCCCAGGATATTGGCTCAGGATCAGGCATATTATACACATATTTGTATTCATACTTTTTCTGACATTCATCAAAAGTTCTTAATGAACTAGGGGAGAAATAAAGATTTTCAGGTTTGAAGTCAGGATTATCATCCCTAAGTCCTGCATCCACTGCAGAAACCTCTTCAATTTTCAACTCAGGTTCTTTATATTTCTCATCATTATCTATCTTAAAATCAATGTCTTTATTTTCTTTATAATTTATTTCATTTAAAAATTGAGAAGGCAGGAACTTTCTTGAACCATACTCTTTAGCATAAGTCAAAACAAGTCTTCTTTTAGCCCTTGTAAAAGCAACATAACATAATCTCCTTTCCTCTGCCAGATTATTTTCTTCTTCATATTTTTTAAGAGCTATCTCCTTATCCTCCTCAGATAAACCCCCTATCAAATGAGAAACCTCAGGCAGTAATTCCGATGGCAATAATGAATTAGTTCTTGACTCTAATGGAAACCTTTTCTGAGCCAATCCAGAGACAATAACCGTATTGTATTCCAACCCCTTAGTTGCGTGATTAGTCATTATCCTTACCCCTTCTTTTCTTATATCTGGAGCCTCTATTTCTATTCTCAAAGCTCTTATTACATCTAAATGGTGCAGAAAGCTTTCTAAGTCAGAGGGATAGTAGTAAGAGTGCTCCTCAGCTAGAGAATAAAATCTTTCTAATACAACCAGACTTTCTTTTGACTTTTCTTCAGGATTAAGCCCCGCCTTTCTGTATATTTTTAAAATTAAACTTGTTACCCTGTCACCCAAGTTCGGCAAAAGATCTTTTATTCCAGATATTAGTATCTTGAATTTAACAGATCCTTTCTCAGATAAACGCAGTCCCTGAGTGCCATTTATCATTTTTACACTTAGAGGAGTCTCATCCTTCTTATTATCCTTGATAAATCTGCTTAACCTCATTAAATCTTCTTTTGAGAAACCAACATTGTAAATCAATTCCCACCATGCACTTTCTCCACCTTTATCCTTATTCTTTAGTTTGCTTAAAATTGTTAAATAAGCAACAGTTAGTTTTATATCCGGAATTTTCAGCAAGGATTTTTTAGTTACAGACACATAAGGAATCTGTTCATAATCAAGAGAGTTTTTCATTACTGCAGCCTGCTGATGAGTCCTAAACATGACACATATTTCCTCTAATGGAGTTCCCTTGTCCTGTTCCTCTTTTATTATTTCCATTATTTTTCTTGCTTCTTCCTTATTATTTTTCAACTCAAAGCTTTCCACAGAATTTCCCTCCTCATTATAAGCACTAAACACTGGAAAACATTCCTCAGGGTTTTCATAATTGTTTTTTATTAAGTCGTGAGCAACTCTTAGTATTCTATTAGTAGACCTATATGACTTATCCAGAGTAAAAACATCTTTATCAGTTACACTGAATGCTTTTTTAAAATTGGACAAATTATCCTTGTATGCTCCCCTAAATCTGTAAATAGACTGATTTAAATCTCCAACGACAGTTATGTTCCTCTGGGGAGCTATCCTTTCTAATAAATCACATTGCAGTTTGTTAGTATCCTGAAACTCATCTACAACAACATAGTCATATTCCTGAGATATTTCTGGGAATTTTTCTAATAACCTCAAGGCATATTTGTTTAAATCTGAATAATCAAAAAATCCTCTTCTTTCTTTTAGTTTTTCATAAGAATTCCAGGCCTTCACAAATTTTTTTAGTGTGTTTATTCTTGTTAAATTAGTTACCCTTTCTTTTAATTTATCCTTATTTTCATCTTTTTTTAAATGCAAAGTATGGAGAGTTAGAGTCAGATTTTCAATTTCCTTTTGAATTTCTTCCTGGGTTCTGGTGTCTTTATCTTCAACATATCTCTCCAAGTCTTCATTATTTATCCCCAAATCTTTAGCCACGCCTATCGTATTAATATAATTACTGCAATTGTTAGGGTCTATTTTAAAACTTTTATGAAGTAAAATCTTAGCATCGTCCGGAAGGAGTATTTTGAAATCATTTATACCTATCTTATTTCCATGTTTCTTAAGTAAGTCTGAGCAGAAAGAATGAAAAGTTCTAACAACTAGAGGTTCCTCTTTTGTCTCCCTCATTATTCTTGTCGCCAGAGAGTTTGCCGCCTCATTTGAAAAAGTTAAACACACTATTTTTTCAGGAGAGTAGATTTTATTTTTTAGAATATAAGATACCTTCTCAACCATTGCATGAGTCTTTCCCGTACCCGCCCCTGCGAAGATTATACAAGGTCCGGACGTTTTAGTGATGTATTCTTTTTCCATATGTTTTCGTATTATCTATCCTTTAAAATCTTTGATGTGGTGAGAGGTAGTTTTATAAGTTTGAAAGTTCTTTTTAAAATATGAGAGTGAATCTTTCTAAGATAACAACTAAGGGAAAAGCGTTATATCTTGCTTATGACCAGGGTCTTGAACACGGTCCCGAGAGCGATTTTAATGATAAAAACGTAGACCCTCTATATATCATAGATATAGCCAAAAAAGGAGAATTCAACGGAATTGTTTTCCAAAAAGGAATTGCTGAGAAATATCAGGATGAGATAAGAAAAAGCAGAGTCCCTTTAATTGTTAAATTAAACGGAAAAACTAAATTATACAAAGGAGAGGCGCTTTCTAAACCATTATGCACTGTTGAAGAGGCGGTTAAACTAGGCGCTTCTGCAGTTGGTTATACCATATTTATAGGGAGTTCTCATGAGGCAGAGATGTTCGAAGATTTTGAACAAATACAAAGAGATGCACATAAGAAGAGATTGCCTGTTATTTTGTGGGTTTATCCAAGAGGAAAATCAATAAAGAAAGACACCTCAAGAGAGAATATGGCATATGCTGCAAGAACCGCTTTAGAATTAGGGGCAGACATTGTTAAAATAAAGTATGGAGGGAATCCTAAGGATCTAGAGTGGGCTGTTAAATCTGCAGGCAGAACTAAATTAGTTGTTGCCGGAGGGACTAAAAAATCTGATGCTGTTTTGCTTAAACAGATAAAGGAAATAACTGATTCTGGAGCCATTGGTCTTGCAATAGGAAGAAATGTTTGGCAGAGTAGAAATCCTCTTGAACTTTCAAGAAGAATGAGAAAAATTATATGGAAGACTGGATAAAAGAAAGGATAATCGATTCAATTTATATTTTTAGCGGAATTGTTCTGTTTGTTATTGGAGTGATTTTACTCTTTATTCCTGGTCCAGGAATATTATTTTTTGCTTTAGCCATACTTTTACTTGCAAGAAGGTTTATTGTTTTTAAAAAACCAGCAGACAAAATTACTAACTTTCTTAAAAGATTTAAGAGGAAGAAGAAAATGCGAAAGATTAATAATACAAAATAGTTTCTTAGTATCGTGATTATTGTTAATTTTAAAAATTATAAAGAGGGAAAAGAGGTTCTAAAACTTGTTAAACAGATTGGTAAATATAATAAAAAGATAATTTGTGCCGTCCCTGCGGTTAATATTTCCGAAGTTTCTAATAAAGGCATTAAAATATATGCCCAAGCAGTCTGGCCCTTTGAGAAAGGAAGAGGAACTGGCTATGTCACCCCTTCAGCAATTAAAAAAGCAGGAGCAAAAGGAACTCTGATAAATCATTCTGAAAACTTATTAGGTTTCGAGGAAATTGAGGAATGTGTCAGACTATGTAAAAAAAATAAATTAGAAAGTGTTGTCTGCGTTAGCTCAATAGCTGAAACTAAAAAAGTAATGAGGTTTAAACCAACGGCTATTGCCTTTGAAATTCCAGAATTAATCTCAACCGGAAAGGCAATAACAGACTATTATCCTAAGAAAATCAAAGAATTTGTTAAAGCATTAAAAGGAACAAAAATAATTCCAGTTTGCGGGGCAGGGATTAGCTCCAGAAAAGACGTTATTAGAGCATATGAGCTGGGTTGTAAAGGCGTTCTCCCGGCCTCGGCAATAGCAAATACTAAGAATCCTGAAAAAATATTAAAAACTCTGAGGGATTTGTAATAACATGAAAAAAGGATTTATGAAACTGATGAGAGGAGGAAAACCAAAGCACTTCCATGTCACTATTTTTGGCTCGGCAAGAATAAAAGATAACGATAAATATTATAAGGAAATTTACAAACTTGCCAAGATGATTGGAGAAAACGGAATGGATATAGTTACAGGAGGAGGTCCAGGGATAATGGAAGCCGCGAATAAAGGTCATAAGGACGGAGCTAATGGCAACGGAACTCATTCCATAGGCCTTGGAGTAAATCTGCCTCATGAACAAGGGTTTAACGATTCTGTAAGAATTTATAAAAAGCACAAGCGCTTTTCTGCAAGACTGGATCATTTCATGACTCTTTCAAATGCAGTAGTTATAGCTCCCGGAGGAGTAGGAACTCTGTTAGAGTTGTTTTACACCTGGCAATTAGTGCAGGTTAAACATCTTTGTAATATTCCTATTATTTTGTTAGGAGATTCTTACAAAGGGCTTGTCGATTGGCTTAAAAAAGAGCCTCTAAAAAGAAAATTCTTCAACAAAGAAGACCTGCAACTGCTTTATCATGCAAAAAATGCAAAAGAAGCAATGAAAATTATTGATGAGGCCAATGCCGCTTTCAAAAGAGGCGGAGAGGATTTCTGTCTCAACTATAAAAAGTATAGGTTGGAAATTTAGAAATCCTTAAATAGTCATACCTTATAAGAAATTTATGTTTAATATGCGCAATACATTTCTTTTTACATTTGCTTTATTTATTTTTTTGAATATGGGATTTGTCATAGCTGCTCCAAATCTTAATGGTCACAATCTTAATTATGATAATTACTGGATGGTTGAAGATCAGGTTCTCCCACTATCCATCTACTGCTCAGGGGCTGAAGAAATTACCTATTCCTGGAAGGTTGATGGAGAGATAGTTTCTTTAAACCAGACCTTTATTCTTGATGGATCCATAGGAGTTGGAGAACATGAAGTTATCGGAGAATGTTCTTTTTTGAAAGGAGGCTCTCAAAGCCAAACATTCAATATAAATATTGTTGGAGTTAATGAGTTCTCTATAGTAATAATGCCGGATACCCAATATTATTCCCAAAATTACCCTGACACCTATATTCAACAGGCAGAATGGGTGGCCGAGATGTCCCAGAGAATGAATCTTGTGTTTCTTACACACGAGGGAGATATTGTTCAGAATGCAGAGCTTAGTTCTGAATGGGATGCTGCGGATGAGAGCATGGATATTATTGAAAATGCAGGCATAAATTACGGAGCAGCCATTGGTAATCATGACTATCTGGGATCTCCTGGAGTAAGAAATTCATCCGCTTTCGATCAATACTTTGGCCCTTCCAGGTTTCAGGAAATGAGCACTTTCGGAGGATCCAGACTTCCTGACAGTGTAACTGACATGTACCATATTCTAAATGTTAGTGAGGAGGAATTCCTGATGCTTTACATAGAGTATTGTCCAAGAGAGGCATCCTTGAATTGGGCCCACCAAGTAGTTGGCAATAACTCTGATAAAAAAGTTATACTAACAACCCACTCCTACCTTGACGATGAATTTGATCTTCCTTCCAGCCCCGACTTAGGCAGTATTCCTTCAGCCCATTGTAATAATGGCAACCTGGGGGCATACGGTAAGAAAATATGGCAGGATTTTGCAAGGCAGCATTCTAATATGTTTATGATCTTAAGCGGACACTTTGCACAAGATGACGGAACAGGATACCTTGCTTCTAAAGGAATTAACGGTAACCCTGTTCACCAGATTGTGACTAACTATCAAACTCCTGTGGAGCCCCAGGGAGGTAACGGATATTTAAGAATAATGACTTTTAATCCAGACATCGAGGAGATAAGAATAAAAAGCTATTCTCCTGTTCTTGATAGTTATAAAACGGAACCTAGTCAGGAATTTGTTTTGGAGTATTTTCCCGAGCTTGATGACCCGGTATTCCTACCAGAGGATTTGAATCAGGATGATTTTGTGAATGGTGCGGATTTAGCCGCACTGCTTGCACAATGGGGAGAATGTAATAATTGCACTGCCGACTTTAACAACGACAGCATTGTAAACGGAATAGATCTAAGCCAGATGCTCGCTAACTGGACATAACATAAGGTATAAAAAAGCTTTTTCTTTGTTACATCTGAGGTGAATATGTCTAAATCTGATATTGGTTTTATAGGCCTGGGTAGAATGGGCAAAAATATGGTTCTTAACCTAGTTGATAAAAACTATAAGGTTTCTGCCTACAACAGATCTCCTAAAACCCTAAAAAAAACCAGGGTCTTCAGAGATATGAAAGAAATGGTCAAGAGCCTAAAATCTCCAAAAATCATATGGATAATGGTAACCGCCGGAAAGCCAGTTGATTCTGTTCTAACCGAATTAACCCCTCTCCTATCTAAAGGAGACATTATAATCGACGGAGGGAATTCCTTTTACAAAGATTCCATTAAAAGAGCTAATAAATTAAGCAAAAAAAGCATTCACTTTCTCGATTGCGGAACCTCAGGGGGCATAGAAGGAGCAAGAAACGGGTCTTGCATGATGATTGGAGGAAATAAAAAGGCATTTTCTAAAGCCGAGAGGTTTTTTGAAAGTATGTGTGTTAAAAATGGATACGGCTATATGGGGAAGTCAGGAGCAGGGCACTTCGTTAAAATGGTTCATAATGGAATAGAATATGGAATGATGGGAGCTATTGCAGAAGGTTTTCAAACTATTAGCAAAAACAAAGAATTCAAAATTGACGCAAAAGAAGTTGCAAAAGTCTATGCTCATGGAAGTATAGTATCCGGATATCTAATGAACTGCCTTCTTAATGCAAGAGCAAAAAAAGATTACTCTAAAATATCCTGCGAGGTTCCTAGAGGAGAAACAGAGGAAGAGATGAAGTTCCTTATTAAGAATAACAAGATGAATATTCTCAAGGATGCCGTTAGACAAAGAGAAGACTCAAGAAAAGGAAAATTCTGCGGGAGAGATATCGCAGCCATGAGAAACGAGTTTGGAGGCCATAAGGTAAAAAGAAAATGAAATTATATATTGCCTCAGATCATGCAGGTGTAAAAATGAAGTGCGAGATAGTTAAATATCTTGAGAAGAAAGGAATTGATTATGAAGATTTGGGCAGTTTTAATCCTGAAAATCATGATGACTATCCTGATTATGCGTTTACTTTAGCAAAGAAGGTTGTTAAAAATAAGGGAAAAGGAGTTCTTATTTGTGGCACCGGAACGGGAATGGTTATAGCCGCCAACAAGGTAAAAGGAGTAAGAGCTGCCCTGGCTTACGATGACTATTCTGCAAAAATGGCAAAACATGATAACGATGTAAACATTTTATGTCTAAGAGGAAGGAAATTCAGTCTCTCAAAGGCTAAGAAAATACTAAACAAATGGCTTAATACCAAATTCAGCGGACTATCAAGGCATAAAAGAAGAATAGACAAAATAAAAAAATATGAAAAGTAAAATAATTCCTACTGTTTTTGCAACTAATAAAAGAGATTTCAAGGAGAAGTTTAGTAAATTGTCCAGAGTTTCTGATTCATTACAAATAGACTTCATGGATGGTAAATTTGTAAATAATACCTCTATCGGAGTAAGTGATATTCCCAGAGTTAAAAATTACGAGGCTCATTTGATGGTATATAATCCCGGGAAATGGCTTGATAAACTAAAGAAGAAGAATTTTAAAAAAATTATTTTCCATTACGAATCTTTTAAGACAGATAGAATGATAAGAGAGTTTATTTCTAAAGCTAAAAGTTTTAGGTTTGATGTCTTTATTGCAATTAATCCCGAGACAAAAGTTAAAGATATACTCGGTTTTATAAAAGAAGTAGACGGAATTTTAATTATGGGAGTGCATCCAGGAAGAGAGCGTCAGAAACTAATTAGAAAAACTTATTCAAAGATTAAAAAGATAAGAAAACTAAACAAAGAAATCCCTATTCAGATTGATGGCGGAGTTAATCCCAAAACAGCTTCTAAACTAATAAACGCGGGAGCAACAATACTTAACTCAGGAAGTTTTATTTCAAAAGCAGAAAATCCCAGGAGAGCTATCGAAAGATTAAGGGTCTAAGCAAACTTCCTTCCTATATTTACCCACTCCCTTCCGTCTTTTTTGATTAGTCTATCAGCCTCCCTTGGACCCTCTGTTCCGGGTTTGTAGTTAGGAAACTCCGGCCTTCCAGCCCTCTTTATCATATCATCTGCAAATTTCCAGCTCTTTATTACCTCATCTCCTCTTATAAAAATCGCTTTATTCCCCTTAATTATTTCAGAGAATATTTCCTCATAAGCTTCAGGAGTATTAGGTCCAAATTCACATTCATAACAAAATTCCATCACAGTTGTTTTCAGCTCATCTCCCAAAGGAGTTTTTGTATTAAATCTGAAGTCAACACTAGCCTGAGGATTAATTCTTATACTTATTATATTCGGTTTCTCATTCTCTTTTTTGAATAAGAGGTTGGCGGACTTTTTGAATACCACGTTTATCTCAGAGTATTTTGCAGACATTCTCTTCCCTGATCTTATATAGAAAGGGACACCCTTCCATCTTTTATTGCCTACATATGTCTTGAAAGCTACATATGTTTCAGTATTTGAGTTCTTTTTAACATTTTTTTCGTTTCTATATGATTTAATCTTTCCTTTCGAAGAATACTGCCCCAGGACTATGTCTTCTTTTTTGACTTTCTTAAGAGACGTTATCACCCTAACTTTCTCATTCCTTATATCCTCAAAGTATAGAGTTTTAGGAGGCTCCATTGCGACTAAGGAAAGCAATTGTATTACATGATTCTGGACCATGTCCCTTATAGCACCTGTTTTATCATAGTAATTTCCCCTGTCTCCTATTCCAAAATCTTCAGAAAGAGTTATTTGAACATGGTCTATAAAATCCCTGCACCATACATCCTCAAAAAGAGAGTTGGCAAATCTTAGAACTAAGATGTTATCCACAACATTCTTTCCAAGATAATGATCCACCCTATAAATATTATCTTCACCAAACATCCTTACCATCATTTTGTTAAGTTTTTTAGCAGACTTAGTATCTCTCCCAAAAG
>Ga0066639_10000677_pt1 | contig 29903 bp, 26 predicted proteins | sample CryGeyCG2114_010_2_FD_59504 | JGI IMG/M metagenome (GOLD analysis project Ga0066639, IMG submission 59504) | Groundwater microbial communities from aquifer - Crystal Geyser CG10_big_fil_rev_8/21/14_0.10 | ecosystem: Environmental > Aquatic > Deep subsurface > Groundwater | place: USA: Utah...
CACGTCTATTAAAATCGACATTGACCCACATAGAGGGGTTGAAGGCTCACTTAAAAAATTCAAAAGAATGTGTGAAGCCGCTGGTGTACTCAAAGAATACCGCAAAAGAAAAGAGTACAAGAAGCCTTCTATTCGTAGAAAAGAGAAAACTGAGAACGCTCAAAAGCGAAAATCAAAAGAAGCTGCCAAAGGAAGAAGATCTTATAATCGCTTCTAATTTTTCTTAAGACTCTCCCTCTCCAGCTCGAATATAAGTGACGGCCGATTCTCAAATTTTGAATTTCGGCCTGGGCCCTCAATTAATTTTTGTTCTCTTTGTAACAACTAAAGCATCTGACATCACTCACTCTATCGAAATACCGCAAATAAGCTAAAGTAAGCTATTATTAAAGCGACTAAAGGGTGAGTAATGAAGAATATTTTTCCAAAGATTATTGTCTTGGCCCTGATTGCCAGTATTTTTATTTTAAGCAAAGTTTTTGCTCTCGATCAATACTTGTCACTAACCTATCTAAAACAAAATCATGAGATTTTTTTAAACTATTATCAGCACAACCAAATTCAGGCACTGGGCATATATTTTTTAGTATATACAGTGACAACTGCGCTTTCGATTCCTGGCGCTACGGTCTTAACTCTTTTGGCCGGCGCTCTCTTTGGCAATCTGATCGGGACAATTGTCGTGTCTTTTGCCAGTACTGCAGGGGCAAGCTTGGCCTTTATTTTGGCCCGCTTTTTCCTTCGTGATTACATTCAAACTAAATTTCAAATCTCACTTCAATCGATTAATCAAGGTATTGAAAAAGAGGGGGCGCTCTATCTTTTTTCACTGCGCCTGATTCCAATTTTTCCCTTTTTTGTTATTAATTTAGTCATGGGGCTGACCCCGCTACGCTTTTGGACATTTTACTTGGTTAGCCAAGTCGGTATGCTGCCTGGAACTATTGTCTATGTGAATGCTGGAAAGCAATTGTCTCACCTGCAGTCGCTATCGGGTATTCTGTCTCCCGCACTTTTACTTTCATTTGCTTTACTGGGAATCCTGCCACTCTTATCTAAAAAGCTAATGGAAAAAATTAAAGCGCATAAAGTTTATTCCAAATTTCAAAGGCCCAAAAAATATGACTACAACATGGTTGTCATTGGTGCAGGTTCAGCCGGTTTAGTCACATCTTACATTTCTGCCGCCGTTAAGGCAAAAGTCGCTCTGATTGAAAAGCACAAAATGGGCGGCGATTGTCTCAATACCGGATGCGTGCCTAGCAAGGCCTTGCTTAGATCAGCAAAGATGCTTCACTACGCCCGCCATGCAGATCGCTATGGCCTAAAAAGCTACACTCCTGATTTTGATTTCGCCACAATCATGCAACGAGTGCAAAAGGTCATCAAAGAGATTGAACCCCACGATTCAACTCAACGCTATGGCCAGCTAGGAGTTGAATGCATTCAAGGGGCAGCACGTATTATCTCCCCTTGGGAAGTCGAGGTGGGTGGTAAGATTCTTACAACTAAAAATATCACTATCGCAACCGGCGCTTCTCCTTTCATTCCAGCAATTTTAGGAGTCGATAAAGTAGCGCCATTAACAAGTGATAACTTATGGAACTTAAGAGAACTTCCCAAGCGCTTTTTAGTTTTGGGAGGCGGACCAATTGGATGTGAAATGGCCCAGGCATTCTCCAGGCTAGGCAGTCAAGTTACCCAGGTTGAGATGCTCACGCGTATAATGGCAATTGAGGATGAGGATATCTCGCAAATAATTACCGAGAGATTTAAACAGGAAGGAATTAGTGTTCTGACCTCTCACAAAGCGCGCCAGTTTGGGATACAAAATGGAGAGAAATTTCTTATTTGTGAGTTTCAAGGAAAAGATGTTCAAATATTTTTTGATGAAGTTTTAATCGCCGTAGGCAGGAAGGCCAATATTACCGGTTTTGGGCTAGAGGATTTGGGAATTTCTATGCGTTCCAACCGCACCATTGAGGCAAATGAATTTTTACAAACAAATTACCCCAATATCTTTGTTTGTGGCGATGTTACAGGACCTTTTCAGCTGACCCACACCGCGTCCCATCAGGCATGGTACTGCGCAGTCAACGGGCTGTTTGGAAAATTTAAAAAATTCAAGGTCGATTATTCTGTTATTCCTTGGTGCACCTATACTGATCCCGAAATTGCAAGCGTTGGACTTAATGAACAGATGGCCAATAAGAAAGGTATTGCTTATGAAGTTACCACTTATGGTATTGATGATCTTGATCGTGCCATTGCTGATAGCGAAAACCACGGGATAATCAAGGTTTTAACCGCCAAGGGCTCGGATAAAATATTAGGTGCTACAATTGTAGGTAACCATGCCAGCGATCTTCTATTAGAATTTATCACTGCCATGAAATATAGGCTTGGGCTAAATAAAATTCTTGCTACCATTCACATCTACCCAACAATGGGGGAGGCAAATAAATATTTGGCCGGAAATTGGAAAAAAGCCCATGTTTCTCCTCGCCTTTTGGGTTTTTTGCAGAAATTTCATCGTTTTCAAAGAGGAAATTAATTTTTTTTGCCAAATCCTGACAAATACCCGCTTACGCCCTGTCTTTGCTCTGTTAACATAATCAGATCATAAAAAAAATATCAGGTGGGGCGTAATGAGATTTGGTGGCTTTTTTTATCCTCTTATTTTTTTGATTATCACCCTACTGCCGACAGCTGGCATTTGTGATAGCGCAGAAAATAATATTGAAATCCCAGAGATTCCGGTCAGTATTGGCGCCTCAATCTATCAAGAAGCAGATGCTCAGTATCTGGCCTTGCATTTTAAAAATGAGCCTCACTGGCATACCTACTGGACTAACCCTGGAGATGCTGGGCTGACAATAAAAGTACAGTTTTCAAAGGGCGAGCAACAAATTACTGTTTCTGAAATGGAAAGGCCTGTGCCTAGACGTTTTATAGAAAGTGGCAATATGTGGGCCTATGGGCATGAAGCTGAATACAGTCTTTTTTATGACTTAACTCGAATCGACAAATCTGAATTGGAATCGGGCCTTACTCTTAAGGCCAATTGGCTGGTATGTCGGCATATATGTATTCCTGGAAATATAAGCTTCGATCTAAAAATTAAAAATCAAGCACTTCAAACTTCCAATGTAGTACCAGCTTCTATCTTTTCTTTAAATGTTGACCAGCAAGAAATAGCTCGCCGCTTTAAAGCACTACCTAAAGCGGGAAAAATTCCAACTTATTTGGATATCATCTTAAGCGAAGGAAGCACTCCTGGTAGCCTGGTTCTTTATTACAATCTGAGTGAGGCCATAATTTCCAATCTTGATCCGACCCGCAACCTCTTGACCCCCTATGACAATCCACTATTTTCCTTTAAACATGAAGTTTTACATGCTGACTCAAAGGGAAATATTTATGCAAAAATGGAGATCGACTGGGAGGGGCAATACCAAGAGCCCAGTCAGGAACTACCCTCTGATGGAAAATTTTCTTCACCCCAAGAGCTTAAATTCATCTTTGCTGACCCGCGGGGAAAAGAGATCACAACCATTAAAAAAGTATTTTCAGGTTTCACCAAGGGTGGAGCAAAATCCATGGAAAGTTTTTTCACCCTTGTGCCAGAACTTAAAATCACCGGTCAGGCGCAACTCTCCAGCGATACAAGTCAACCTCAACCATCTACAACAGCTACTTCCAGGCTTAACTTCTTCTACTTTGTCATGGCCTTTTTGGGTGGGCTAATTCTAAATTTTATGCCCTGTGTTTTACCCATCATTTCACTTAAGCTTTTTGGATTAATCAAATATAGAGACTCTAGCCCTGGACAAATTTTTCGTCACAATATTTTCTATTCCTTGGGTGTCATTGTAACTTTTCTCATTTTGGGTCTCGCAGTTGTCACGCTCAAAAGTGCAGGACAAACTGTTGGTTGGGGTTTCCAGCTGCAGTCTCCCTACTTTGTGGCCGCTATGATTATTGCATTGTTTGTTTTTACCTTAAATCTTTTTGGTATGTTCGAGCTTGGTATCCCTGGTGGTAGCTTGTTTGGAAATCTTTCCATCAAGGAAGGCGTAGTTGGCGATTTTCTAAGTGGAGTGCTGGCAACCATCCTATCCACTCCTTGTAGCGCTCCTTTCTTGGGAACAGCACTGACTTTTGCTTTTACTCATGGTAGCCTGGAAATTATTTTTACTTTTTTATTTATCGGTCTGGGCCTGTCTTTTCCCTTTTTGTTAACCGGGCCATTTCCAGGACTAATCAAGTTTCTACCCCATCCCGGAAAATGGATGGAAGACCTCAAGAAATTTTTAGGCCTGACTCTTCTAATGACTATTGTTTGGTTAATCGATGTTTATCTTGGACTGACAGATGGTGGGCTACCGATCATTAAACTCAACATGGCCCTACTTTTTACATTTTTTGCCTTTTATGTAAAAAAGAACATTACTCGCAACAAATATTGGCAAGGGCTATTTTTTCTTATCCCTATCGTCTTCCTTTTTAGTCTGTTTACCACCCCAATGTCGGGCACAAAGATAAATGCTGGTCAAAGCAATTTAATTGTAGATAAGCGAAATAGTGGCCTACCCTGGGTGCCTTTTACGCCGTCGCATTTAGAAGAGCTTAAACTTAAGCAGATACCAGTATTCTTGGATTTTACTGCAAAATGGTGTTTCACTTGCAAGGTAAATGAAAAACTAGTTATCGAAACAAATGATTTTAAGCAGTTTGTTATCTCAAATAATATCCGCTTAATGCTAGGAGATTGGACCAAGCGAGATGATCGCATTGGCAACTGGTTGCGAGAACATGGTAAGGTTGGCGTGCCTGCCTATTTTGTTCTAAATAAAAAAGGTGAGCTTGTGTCTTTGGGTGAAACCATTAGCTTATCAGAGATTAAGCAGGCCTTTGAGATTGACTAGTCGATCTCAAAGCGCGCTGGCATTCGCATCATGTGGCCAATAACCTCTTTGGGATCGGCCTTCTCAAAAAGCACTTGGTATAAACCATCGAATATTCGCGCTCGAACTTGATATTTTTCACTCAATAAATGAACAGCCCTGGTAGTTTTATACCCTTCAACAACGTAGCGATGGGACTTGATAATTTCTTCCGGAGATTTTCCTTTGGCTATCTCTAAACCAAATAATTTATTTCTAGAAAGATCTCCAGTAGTAGTGAGAATCAAATCTCCCATGCCACTCAGGCCGTAAAATGTTTCAGGTCTAGCATTAAAAACTTTTCCAAAACGCAACATTTCGGAAATTCCTCTGGTAATCATAGCGGCGCGAGTATTATGGTTATAGCCTAGGCCTTCAATAATACCTCCAGCAATTGCCAAAATATTTTTAAGTGCTCCACCGAGTAAGGTTCCTTTGACATCATAACTGCTAAACACTTTGAAATAGCTCGTGTCCATCATATTGGCGACACTCAAAAGAACTTTTCGACTTCTGCCTGCCAACGAGACAAGGGTTATTTGCTCTGACATTATTTCTTTGGCGAAACTTGGGCCTGACAAAAAGCAGAACTGATCACGATAAAAAGGATAGAGATCAAAAAATAAATCATCAGGTAATTCTAATGTGTCCGGATCAATACCTTTAGAAAGCGAGACAAACGGTATATCTCGCTTTAGATACATCAAAAAACGTTCGTAGTTTTCTTTAAAATAGTCCCTTATGGCCGCAGTAGGAAGGCCAGAAACCACAAGATCGACACCATCCTCAACCAGGTCATCAACCTCATCCCAAGTAAGTGCTCCTTTAAGATTCCCCGCCATTTGGTGACCAGGCAGATATATCTTATTCTCTCCTTGCTTAAGCCCCTCATAAACATCCTCAGACCGAACTTTTAGTATGACCTTATCAAAATTCTTTGCCAGTACATTGGCAATAGATGAACCAAAGGCCCCAGCTCCAATCACTAGCGCAGTTCTAAAGGCCATAAAAACTCCTTGGATAAGTTCAGGTACGGCCTACCTTTTGGTAGTGCTTAGCACTACCAAAAGGTAGGCCGTACCTATTTGCTAGAGGGAAAGAAGTCCCTCAATTTCCTGAACCCGTTGATACACTTCAATAACTTCGTGGGCAGATTCAAAATGCATGCGAGTCGTATAGGCAATGAAACTGCCATTTTTGCTCGTTCTGCGAGTCACTTCATGTTCGGCAACGTGAGCACTTAGTTCCTGCTCTTTGTGTTCAGGCACAATAAATTTGAAGGTATAAAAACCCGGCCACTCATGCTCAGACTCAATAAGCTCTTTTAATTTTTGAAATTTTTCACTACTCATAACCGTTCCTGCTCATAATATCATGCACAAATCAGAATTTTGCAAGCGGTCACCCCATTTTTTTAGTCTCAAGGACAACCTTAAAAATCAGCGACTTGAGGAACTATATCGCGCGCTTTGCGCAAAATGTCAATGACCTCGCGCACAACTCCCATCCCAGGTCTTGCCATGGTCACATAATCTACCGCTTCAAGGATTTCAGGCGAAGCTGTAGGCGGGCTGGCGGAAAAACCGGCGCGCTTAAGCAATGGCAAATCAAAAAATTCGTCACCAATATAAAGGATTTCATTATCGCTATATCCTTGGGACAAAACGTCTTTGTAGGCCTGCCTTTTATCCTCATTTCCATAATACAAAAAATCGACCTTGAGATTTTCTCTAAAGCGCTTGAGAACTCCCAGGCTGTTGCCTCCGGTGATGATGCCCACTTTAATCCCGGCCTCACGCAAAACATTCATGCCGTAACCGTCACGAACATTGAAAAAGCGGTTGAAGCCGACTTCTTCTCCATCATAATAAACTCGGCCATCAGTTAAGACGCCATCAACGTCAAAAAGAGCGACTTTAATGGGAAGTAATTTACTTTTAAATTTAGTGGCCAATTTCTGATAGTCGGGGTGATACACGTTAAACCACCTGGTAGATGTCGATTAGTTTTGCAACAATATGCTTAATTTTAGTTAAGGGCAAAGCTGTGGCCGAATCGCTCAGTGCCTTCTCCGGGTTTGGATGGGTTTCCATAAAAACACCATTTGCTCCAGCTGCTACGGCTGCTCTGGCCAAGACCTCAATTTGCTCACGCTTTCCGCCCGTCTGATGGCCAAGACCACCGGGTCTTTGCACCGAGTGAGTGGCATCATAAATCACTTTTACCCCGTAGCTTTGCATAATCATAAAACTTGCCATGTCTACAATCAGATTATGGTAGCCAAAACTACTGCCTCTCTCGGTTAAGAGCAAAGATGATTTGGGCAGAAAGTTGCTAACTTTTTCGACAATATTGCCGACATCATCAGGCGCAAGAAATTGACCCTTTTTTACTTTTAGACGTCTCGAGTATTTCTGACAAGCTTGAGCACCAGCGACAACCAGATCGGTTTGACGGCATAGAAAAGCAGGTATCTGCACCACATCGACAACTGAGGCAATGGCATCGGCCTGATCTGGCAAGTGCATATCCGTGACAACAGGAAAACCGAAATTCTTACGAATTGATTGCAAGATTTTCAGTCCCTCTTCCATTCCCGGGCCACGATAGGAATTAATACTAGTACGATTGGCCTTATCAAAACTTCCCTTGAAGGTCAGTTGGATCAGAGGAAAAAATTCTTCAAGCTGCTCCTTAAGTGAACCAGCTATCTCCTCTGCCAAAGCCTGGCTTTCCAAAACACAAGGGCCAATAAATAGTTCTAATTTTTCTTTTTGCATTTTCACGCCTTCCCCTCGGCTCGTTTGTTACTGAGTTCTATAAACTTGGCAAATAGTGGATGAGGAGAAAATGGCCTGGATTTAAATTCTGGATGAAATTGGCAAGCGATAAAATAAGGATGATCTTTGAGTTCGATAATCTCAACTAAATTCAATTCACGATTGGTTCCCGAAATCACCATACCAGAAGATACCAGTTGCTCTACGAATTTATTATTGACTTCAAGTCTATGGCGATGGCGCTCAGAAATTTCCAAATTATCATAGACCTTAGCTGCTAAGCTCCCCTTTTCAATGTGACAAGAATAGGCTCCAAGACGCATAGATCCGCCCTTCGCCCCATCTTTGCTCTGACCTTGCATATAATGAATAATGGGAGTCCCCTTAGTGGAAAATTCTTCACTAGTTGCATCCTTAATGCCGGCAACATTTCGGGCAAACTCAATCATGGCAAGTTGCAGTCCCAAACAAATACCAAAAAATGGAATTTTGTTTTCTCGTGCATATTGGATGGCCTTGATTTTTCCTTCTGTTCCTCTCTCCCCAAATCCCCCTGGAATGAGAATCCCATGGACAGAATCCAGCATTTTACAATCTTTGCCTTTTTCTAGGTCTTCAGCATCTATATAAACTGGTTGCAGCTTTACCTGGTTGGCTATCGCCCCATGCTTCATCGCCTCATCCAAAGATTTATAGCTCTCAATAAGGTCTGTATACTTACCCACGATGCCTATATTTACCGTGCGAATGGGATGTTCAAAATTATAGACGACGCGTTCTAAATCCTGAACATTAGGACGTGCCGTCCACATTCCAAGTAACTCGGCAACTTTCTCATCTAATCCCTGTTTATGAAACTCCAAAGGGACTTTATAGATGGAATCAACATCGATACTTTTAAAAATTTGGGTTTTGGTCACATTGCAAAAGAGCGCCAACTTTTCAGAAATTGAGCTCTCAAAATCTCTGTCTGAACGGCAGATCAAAATGTCTGGAAAAAGACCTATTGATCTCAGTTCCTTGACCGAGTGTTGAGCGGGTTTAGTCTTTAATTCCCCTGCCGCACTTAAGTAAGGCAATAGGACCAAATGAACAAAGAGAACGTTTTGTTTACCTACATCTAGGGCAAACTGGCGAATGGCCTCAAGATAGGGGCCAGACTCGATGTCCCCTACAGTCCCACCAATCTCGGCCATTAGTAAATCGCCTTCTTCCGCTGCCAAATGAATGCGACGCTTAATTTCATCAGTAATGTGTGGCACCACCTGAACGGTCTTACCTAGATATTTTCCTTCTCTTTCCCTCTCAATCACCTCGAGATAAACTTTACCAGTGGTAAAGTTACTCGATCTTTTGAGAGTCAGTGAAGTGAAGCGCTCATAGTGTCCAAGATCAAGGTCTGTCTCTGCTCCATCATCAGTAACGAAGACTTCACCGTGTTGGGTGGGACTCATCGTACCCGGATCAATATTGATATAAGGGTCCATCTTGAGCATGGCAACTCTGATACCACGTCTTTCCAACAATGCGGCAAGAGACGCGCTGGCCAGACCTTTGCCTAGCGAGCTGGAAACTCCACCAGTAATAAAAATAAACTTCTTATTCGCTTTTGCCACAAAAAACTCCTTCTATCTCTTGCAAATCTTTAGGCGTATCAACGCCCATTAATTTTTTCTTAGTTACGATAGCGCCAATTTCCAATCCCGCTTCCAAGGCCCGTAATTGCTCCAATTGCTCTCTTTTTTCTAAGAGTGAGGGGCCGAGAGAGAAAAACTTAATCAATGCCTGGGGCCGATAGGCATAGATCCCAATATGCAAATACCAATCGCAAACAGATGACTCATTATAAGGGACCGGGGCACGACTAAAATATAAACAACGACCTGATTCCGGACAAAAAACCGCTTTAACCCGGTTGCGATCTAAAAATCCGATCATATCATTTTCTTTTTTTACTATTGTTCCAATATCAAAGGACGACTTCAATTGGAATTTTATAATTTCCTTTAAAAGCTCCGCATCCATTAAAGGCTCGTCGCCTTGTAAATTAAGGATCAGATCAAAGCTCTGATCTGAAAAAAAACGTTTATACGCCAGATAGACTCTTTCGCTACCAGTAGAAAGCTCATCATCAACTCGGATACAATTTCCGCCAAACTTGTGCACGTGCTCTTCAATTCGACTGTCGTCGGTCACTACATGTGCTTGAGAAGTAAACAAATCATTATTCGCAGGTGCCACGCTCTCGTAAACTCTCTGAATCATCGACTTGCCAGCAATCTGGGCCAGTGGTTTTCCCGGAAAGCGCGAAGAGGCGTACCGGGCCGGAATCAGAATTAAAATCTTGGGTAATTGAAGGACTACCGGCATATATGCGAAGTTCCTGGTAAAAAATGTTGGTTGCCGGAGGTAGAATCTAGCATTCTTAACCTATCTAGGCAAAACTAAGGTTCCAACTTAAAATAACACTATATGTCTAGAAACGTAACAACCGCCTTTTTTACTCTCTTATTGCTGATCTATCTGGTGATGGGCCCACAATCCCACTCATGGGGACAAGAATGGGCCGGCAATGTCGTTACCGACCCTGCCATTGGTAGGCGTTGTGATGCTCTGGCTAAAAAACGTTCACAGAAAGTAGAGCTCAAGCAAAAACTTATGGCCCTACTCAAAAGGAATACCCATCTCCAAAAAATTGCCCCAAGGCAAAAAAAATCTGTGCGTAAGCGTCTTGAAGTCAACAATTACGAATTAAGCCACGAATTGGAACTTACTCGATTAGTAATTGAACAAGTAGAAGAAAGCATTATTCGCAAAGGCTGCCCAGGTATCGCACTGTAAAAATCTCCGCATTGTAAACTTGCCTTCACGCAACAGAGTCAATATCCTATAAGTGCTCTAGCACACACAATTTGAAGAGAGACTTGGGAATTGAGTTATAAAAAACACTTTTACGTTTTTCTTGCGTTATTAATCTATTCTTCAGAGGTCTGTGCGCTTCATGGCCGCTTTGAAAGCAAAGAGAATTATAGGCCAATTTCTTTAAATGAAGCGATACAACAAGGTCTGAAGGAAAATCATAATCAAAAAATTCGGGAATCTCAAAACCAGATCCTAGACTTAAATTGGGCGGGAGTTTGGGATAAATTTTGGCTACCAACCTTAGAATTTAACCTTTCGACTTCCCCCCAAAGAATAACACGCTTGCGTCCTGGAACTTCTAATTCTGGTACCGCCCCCACCGCTCCAACAGGAGCCGCTTCACTAACCCTGGGCGAATATGTGGTCTTTAATTGGGGCAAAGATTATTTGCAGTATCTAAATGAAAAACAAACCATTAAGAGGAATAAACAAAGCCTGATTGAAGGCCGCAGGTCACTGCGCCATCAAATCATTTCTACGTATTTTGACTTAGTCGTAAAAAAAGAAGTTGAGGCCTTGATGCGCGACCAGCTCAGGCATGCTTCCTTTATATACCGATTAAACCGCCAAAGAGTGTCTGCACAAAAAATTCCACGACAAGATTATTATCAGGCCCGTGCTGAATTTTTACGCGCTCAGGCTGATTATTATGATGCCAAGAGAGAGTTAGAACAAGCTCATGAGCAGCTAGCATTTTTAGTCGATGACCCCATTGGAACTCATTACGTGCTAGGTGAAAAGTTAGAATTTAGGCCGATTAAAAGTGAATTCGGTGGAGCGCTTGAACTATCTTCGCGCAATTCCCCTCCTATCCTTGATGCCAAGCTAGGGGAAGAGGTCAGTATCCGCAAGCTTGAAGTGGCCCAGCGGGAAAATATGCCTCTGCCAAAATTTAGTGTCGATTTGGGCGCTTACTCTCAGTCTTTTGGTCGCAGCCAAAATACTCAAGGGTACGAGACGCTACCTGGCAGCTCAAACATTGAGCTGGTGGTTACCCTGAATGCCACCTGGACTCTTTATGGAGAAAAAGGTCTGCTCAATCATAGAACTCTTGCCAAAGCGGCGATTGATCGCGGAATTGCAGAAAGAAACCTGTTACTGCAAAAAGATTATACTTCTGCTCAAATTCGTATAATTTATAATCGAATTTTAAATTACGAAAAACAAATTATTGCTCTGGAGGCCCGAGCAAACAACGCACGTAAGACCTACGATTTGGTGATGGATAATTACACAAAATCAAGGGCGCGATTCACGGATTTTCTACACGCCCTAAGAGATTTGACAGAATCTGAAACAGCTCTTGTTCAAAAAAAATTGGCCCATCTCAAAGACAAAGTCACTTTGGCCAATACCAGTGGAGTTGAGGACTTTCCAGGTGAACGCTTTGAAGATCTTGCGCTAAAAACAAAAAATGTTGAAGAAGTCTTGGATGAAGAAGTTGAGACTCCCATTAAGGAATCAAGCAAACCTGAAAAAAGCAGTGTAAGTGCGGAGCCTGAAAGCAAGGAGCAGGAAGCAACCACCGACGTTCCGACGCCACCAGATTCGTCTACCGAAGTTACGGCCCCCGACAGCAGTGATTCAAGTAGTTCAGAGACAACGGAATCAGTTGAAACTCCAAATAACGAAATACCTGATGTCCCAAGCGATAGCTCTGGAAGTGAATCTACTGACTCTTCAAGTGATACAACCTCTGAAGACACTGGAGGAGATCAATGAGAAGCTTGATTATTATAATGGCATATACAAGCATTCTATTGTTTTTATACAGCAATTTGGCGAGTGCTCAAGATGAGGATTCTAGTAACAACGAAAATAAATCTGAAAATACCGTATCTGGTGAAGCGCCAGATTCAATTCGAACCGATGATTATAATACGGATCGCATGCGTCAACTTAGCGTAACCAAGGGCAGTCAGCCTGAGCTATCGATAACGGGTAGAGATTCCGACACCGGGCTCTATTCAACTTACGGATTACAAAATGATTCGTCACGATTGAGCCTGGGCTACCACGTAAGTTCCAATCCCAGGAAACTCTCAAATGTTGCTGGCTTTGATTTTAGCTATGCTCATAAATTGAGCGGGCGCAAGTGGATTGAAGGTTTTATTCAGACTTCGAAGATGAAGTTTGAATCAATTTCCGAATTCAATGAATATGTTAGTGTCAATACCAAAGACCTCGATTCCACCTATGAAACAGTTTTTTCCTTTGGCGCCGGTATCTCTTATCAAACAAATTATATACAAGATTTTCTTGGCTACGATCGTCTGTTTGAAACTATGGCCGCTTATGCCGCCTATACACACATTAGCGAATCGCTGCTTAATCAAAACTTTTTGGGGCCAGGAGTTCGTGCTGATTATGGCATACACTACCGCTATTCGAAATACACACACTTTGGAATCAAATTTAGTTATAACATTTTTTCCGTCACACGTTCGCCTGAATTTGTAGATGAGCCCAGTGCTCGCCGCCACCTTTCTGTCTCCTGGCTTGCTCTAGCTGCAGATATCGGTATTTATTTTTGAGGTTATTATGATTTCTCGCTATGAAAAAAAAGAAATATCCAAAATTTGGGATGAGGATCAGAAATTTAGTTATTTCCTGAATGCTGAACTGGCCATTATGAAGGCGATTGAAAGTTTAGGCACCAAGTCTCCTATCCCTTTAGGAACCAGTGATAAAATAAGAAAAGATGCCAAAATAGATGCTGCACGAATTACAGAGATTGAAAAAACCGTCAAGCATGACGTCATTGCCTTTTGCACCTCGATTACGGAAAATCTGCCTGCTGAAGTCGCCAAATTTTTTCATTTTGGAGTCACTTCTTCAGATATTATTGATACTGCGCTAATGCTACAAATCAAGGATTCACTCGTTCCTATTTTGTCATCTTTAAAAAAAGTTTTACGAGCACTGGACAGTAAGGCCCAGGATTTAAAGTCAGTCATGACCATGGGGAGATCCCATGGCATGTACGCTGAGCCCCTAAGCATGGGGCAAAAGTTTTTGGGTCACTATGCTGAATTTTTCCGCCGCTACCAGGATATCTTGGCCTTTTTTAAGAATGACCTTACTATTCAATTTAGCGGCGCCGTTGGCAATTATACCATTATCACTCCAGAACTGGAGGATTTAGCAGCAACACAGCTAGGCCTGCTTGCCGAGCCTGTATCAACCCAAGTCATACCTCGCGATCGCATTGCCAAATTAATAGGCATAACCTCACAACTAGCGACAGCCATTGAGAGAATAGCGGTGGAAATACGCCATCTGCATAGGAGTGAAGTGGCGGAGGTTTCAGAGGGATTTGCCAAGGGCCAAAAAGGTAGCTCCATTATGCCACACAAAAAAAATCCTATTGCGGCAGAGAACTTAACTGGGATGGCGCGTATTTTAAAGTCTCACTATCAACTAGCACTTGAAAATTGTGTGCTCTGGCACGAACGTGATATCAGCCATTCATCAGCAGAGAGAATGTACCTGCCAGATCACTTTGGCATACTTCTCTATGCTCTGGACCGCTTAGATAACACGCTAAACAACCTTGACATAAACCAAGAGCGCATAGAGCAAAGAGTTTTTGAAGATTATTCTTATCTCTCAAGCTATTATCTTCATCATCTAATTCAAATCACCAAGGTTAAACGAGAGGACCTTTACTACTGGGTACAACAGGCGGCCTTCCATTCACAAAAGAATAAAAGTGCCGAGGCCTTCCATCAAAAATTATTAGAAATTTGCAAGGAGGCAGGTATCGAATTGAAGCTATCGCCACCAACACCCGAGCAAATTAAGAAGATATATTTAAAATCAGTCGATCAAGTCTATCAAAGAGTCAAAATGACCTATGGGCCTATATCAGATCTTTAAATTCAGGTTTGGTACTTAAATGCTCCACCACCTTTTTTGCGTCCTGTGATCGACTCTTGGGCATGATTAAGACAGACTTATCATTAGAAACAACAATTAGGTCGTTTATTCCTATCAAGGCGACCATCTTATCGCGAGCAAAGACGATATTGCCTTTCGACTCCAAAGCGTAAAGACCTCTTGCCTGCGCTACAAAATTATTTTCTTTAGCAGCGACGACACTTTCAAGAGCATCCCAGCTTCCTAAATCATTCCAATCAAACCTGGCCGGAATGACTCCAATTTTCTTCGATTTTTCCATTAGAGCATAGTCAATTGAATCACTGGAAAAGCGGGAATAGACATCGGCCAGACCAGTCTTATTAATTGCTGCCGCCTTTAGATCGTTATAATGTTGAAAAAACTGCGGGGCGTGCTCCTCAAATTCTTCTAAGAAACATTTCAATGTGCCAACAAACATGCCCGCATTCCAGTAGTACCCACCTTCCTTGAGATACTCAGTAGCCACTTGTTTATTGGGTTTCTCGCAAAATGCATCAACTTTAAAACAAGTCCCTTCAAGAGCTGCTCCACGTTTAATATAACCATAACCGGTATGAGGAAACGATGGTGGAATTCCGATGGTAAAAATCATGCGCTTTTCAGCTGCCATTTGTATGGCCTCACGTAACGTATTTTGAAAACCTGCAGTATTTAAAATAACATGATCTGATGGTAGAACTGCGACAGCATCAAGAGGATTGGCCCCCAAGGCCTCCAATTTAGCCAGGGCCAGCAAAATACATGGAGCAGTGTTGCGACCTTCAGGCTCAAACACTAGACCATCGGCATGAATAAAAGGGCCCCCGAGTTTTCGCGCTAAAGATTCCTGCTCCAAAATAGTAACAATTGTGCGCTGATTTTTTGGAATGACATCGCCCAAACGACATAAGGTCTGCTCTATCAGTGTTTGATTATCAAAAAGTGCCAGATATTGTTTTGGCGTTTGAGAAGTCGACTCAGGCCAAAAACGAGTTCCCTTACCACCGGCCATAATGACTGCATAAGCTTTGATACTTGACATATTTTCCTCTGCGTTTCATCCCAATATCTTAAGTAAGATAATAAACTACAGTAGAGCTCATGTCATATTTTTGTTTTTTCGAAAGCATAGATGCGAGACTGCACAGACTGAATTTTATAGAGAGCACGATTTTCCCGCCCAGAGAAAATCATAGAATCATGGTTTTGTGGCATACAATATTCTTTTAGAAAAGGATGGGATAAATCCCTTAGCTCAGGTAATTTTTTTCGATCAGAGAGATGGCCTGATAACCTCTTTGCATTATCTATATCCATACAAATAAATACCGGATTTCGTCCCTCTTTTATTGAGTCGACGATTTTGCTAAGTCGCTTCTTTAGTCCTGAAAGATCCTGCCCATAGATACCTTCAATCCTTTTCCCAGAAGAGGAACAGGCACCCAACAAGAGCAATATAAAAAAATAAAATTTCATGACTCAATTATGCCAAATAAAAATATTTTGAGGAGGTGAATGCACAATTTGTGAAAAAATTACAGAAGATACTAAAAGGCAAAGTTGTAAGCTATTGTAAAGATATGATCCATACTAGAGCTTGGTAAGCTATTAAGACGTTTTTGAGTAATATCCCAAGCATAGGCGTTCTGGTAACCAAGTGTGGTGTTGGCATTAATATTGTAGTTAATGGTAAAATCATTGGTCAGCTTACAATCTTCCAAGTCTAAGTTTTTGTTGGCAAAGTCATGAAATGGCTTATACCAAAGGGTCTCACCGATACTAAACTTTTCCGTTGGTTGCGCTTTAAACTTAAAACGAAAAGAGTGGCGTGCCTTTTGAGTTTTGTTTTGCCTGACATATGGCTGATCAATAAAGATGGGATCACCAAATTCATCCACTCCGGTTTGTATTGAGCGACTATCAGGAATATCCACCATTTCAAATTCCATGACAGGAATGTAGCTCAAACTCAAATCAGTTATTTTCTCTGATTCATAAAAATCATATTTGATACCTGCTATGCCCCCTGACCAGCTATAGCGCAAGGGATAAATAGTACCATCACGCTCACGCTTCCAACTAACAAACATGAAGTATGTCCAATCATTATAGATCTTGTTTCTATCAAAAGTTATTCCGGCGTCATAGCTACTGGACGTCACGATTGTTGTTCCCCCTGCACTGAAATTACTGAGCTTACTTCTTCTGGTTGAGTAGTTATAGTGGGCCTGTAATTCCTTATTCTCCCACCCACTGCTGGAAATATTCACCCCATAAGCTATTTCGCGTGCGTGGTTCGGTGATGAAAATTTGATGGGCGAAGCCTGAATAGTGGCATTGAAATTGTCTTTTTCGTCTTCTTTAAATTGATCGACATCGCTATCGACCCTAGGATTGAAAGCAAATTTACCGCCAGTGTCTGCTATCGGAATTGTTTCCTTGTCTAACTCTTTTGCTTCCTCGTATCCAAGCTTTAAAGGCTCGGGCTCACTTTCTGGAGCTGGCGCCATGCCTTCTAAATTCGCCTTAACTTCATCAATCCTCAGGCCTTGCGCAATGGCGCGTACTCTATTGGGCACGTAGCGAGTCGAGAGTCTAGTCGCAACGATTTCTAATTTGTCTTTAAGCGCGATTGCATTATAAATTTGATAAACAATCCAAACAGACCTATGTGATGAAACTTCTAAAGCGTATGCCCTGGCCACGAATGCACCGCTATGATAGAGGCGAAGATGCTCCCCCACTGCTATGTCATCTGAGGTTCCACGGTTTAGCATTAAGGTTTTGCTACTTTCGTCATAGGCCAGAGGAATGGTTTTTATATTTTCACCAAAGCCAATGGCCCAAACTTTTGATGTAAAGAATAACAAACACAAAACAAAAAATGAAATGAATCGCAGGCGAGAGCTGGATATGGTTTTAAAATGCATATCCTTATATTTTAGAGATAAATTCCAAATAGATCGCCTAGGAAAATTCTTTCAGAGAGTATTAGGACGCCATTTTCTCATTTTTGTCTTCACTGGGCCGAATTGTGTCCTGACTGCTCCCCATAACCAGTTTTAGCCCATATTGAACCTCTGGAACCGACTCAACGACAAAGATTTGATGATCGGCCTCAATCTTAATACCCAAGCGTTTGGCTTCGCTGCGAATTACTTGACGATCTGAATCAAAGTTCCTCTTGGTGCGCCTTAGGGCATCTAAAAGCTCTCCCACCCGATCGCTATAACGAGTCAGTATTTGAAAATAGACTAAAAATCGCTGAGCTTGGTTTGGCACAAAATTAAGTTGATTAAGCGCCGTCATAACATCATTTTCTTCCCTGTTCATAAGATAATCCGCAAACCAAACAGCGGATTGCTTGTGTCCCATTTTTAAAAGTGAAATTAAAAGTGTACTGTTTTGATGCTCATTCTCAAGACTATTTTCCAAAACAAAGGGAAGTAGACCTCGCAACTTCAAGTTTCCGGCCAAAAAGGCAACAGCTGTTCGATCATACAAATCATTAGAAGTTAAAAAAGTATCTAGCCCCTCTTGAGCAGCTTGGCGATACTTATCACTGTGGTAAACATACATGATGACATTTGACCGAATGCGACGCTCATATTCAGGCGCCAAATATTTTGCCAGGATATCAAATAAAGCTTCGTCTTGCCTTTTTACGGCCAACTCTCCCAGTAAGATAAGAGTATTGGCGACAACTAAAGGATCATCTTTCTTCACTTCTAATAGATCCAAAAGAGTTAAGATAGCCACATTTTCAATTTTGCTAGAAATTGAATTAAAGACAGATACGCGTAATTCTCCTAGCGATTTTTGCTTTGTAATAAGACCTTGCAGACATCTTTGAAAAAAAAGATCTACATTGTGGGAGGGGTAATTCATGAGCGCATCCACTGCCACCAACTGGATATCCTCTCTATCATTTTTATGATAAAAATCGCAGATGTAGGGAACTGAACGTTGCTCTTTCATTTTCCCCAGAGAAAATATGATGGCCTTTGCCAACATCGGACGCGGCTTATTTTTTAAAATGTTTAATAATGCCATATAATGTTTACCTGACTCCGGATTGGCCAAAGAATAGCAAGCATTAACGGCTTCATATAAGTCACTTTTCACAATGTTACCGACTTGAAACTCATTGAGAGTATCAAGCAAACGTTTGCGAATCAAAAGGCCAAAGACTGCTAAGGCACACCCTCCCAACCATAGTACCATCTTTGGAACAGGGCCATAAAAGACCATGGCACTTGCGATTGCAATCAAAACGTAAGAAATCGCCTGGCCATATTTTTCGGTAATTTTTTTTACATGAAACCTGACATCATAAGGAATATTTGAATCTAAAATAGGTATGGATTTATTCAACCAAAGATGCTGTGTCAACTTGCGACCAATTCCAGTTCCAATTAGCATCACCGCGGGAGAATAAAATACTAGCAATCCCATCGAAACGGCCTGCAGCCCGAGAAAAATACGAACTCCGCGTCCCCAAGTATAAGTTGATTTTTGCTTAAAAAAACTTGGAATCAATCCAAAAATGATGGCCACTGTTTGGGCCAGATTTAATTTTGAAAATATAACGCTGATTTGAGAAGCTCCACCGGTTTTAATTTCTAACATACCGAGAATGACCCCTAGTCCTTGAATGTGCTTAGAGGTAAGCAATATGATTGAAAGCAAAATCAAAAATGGTACAAATGGGTATCTAAGAAAATCTCGTTCCTTGCTGCTTTCCTTCGATGTTTTATCAACCAATGTTTTAACCGGCTCTGCTCTAAATACGGGGAACATAAAAAGCATGAAAGCAAAAGGAATTGCATTTGTAATATAATCAAGATCATGCATTTGAAGGCTATTTCCCACTAACGTGTATAAAGCTCCAGCGATAATTCCCAGCTCCAGAGAAAGACAAAGCTGGCCAGATATATGGGGATTTTTGAGTAATGAAATATTATTTGACTGGATGCCCTTAAGTGCCATTTCCACTAGGATGACGGCTAAAGAACTGAGCAAAAAATAGGAGCATGAAACCGCCATTTTAAAAGATGGACTGGCAAAGATTGCAAAATGTTGCGCCCAGGGAAATACCGCAGTGGAGGAAACTAATAGAGCAAATAATCCGGCGATGCCGTAAAACCACTTCGAAGACTTCTTGGCCACCCATTCAATGGCCTTAATCGAAAAAAATATTAAGGCCGCTTGGGCCAACATAAGAGGAGGATAGGCATCAAGCGAGAGATCATCCAATAGCTTTACAACTGAAACTAGTTTGAGATTATAAAGTCCCCAACCCGCCCAGAAAGTAAATAAAAAGACTAAAGGATGTGAATTCCGTAATCGGTTCATATTCTGCCCATCATCCCTTGTCGGCAAAATCTTCCATTCCTTTAAGTAAGGTGCCAGCACCCTATTGGTGGCGACATCGCAGCAAATTCAATGAGATAATACCTCATTCTTGTGCTGATCACTGTGAAAAAACTTGGGAGCGGTACAAATTGAGCCTATATACCAAAATAGGCTTACGTACTTTTGAGAACTTAAAAAAATAGTCTTACTTTTGCGAAGCACTACCAAAAGGTAGGCCGTACCTACTCAAATTTGCCGATGACGTATTCTTGGCCTTGAAAGAGAGATTTCTGCTTGAGGACATAATCCTTGGCGTCGCTCAGGCTGTCAAAAACTCCGAGATTAACTCGATACCATACACCCCTACCTGATATTTCAACTTCTTGAATGATGGGATTGTAGCCGCGAATTCTAAAGCCATCTGCAAACTTCTCTGCATCTGCCATAGTCTGATGACTTCCCATTTGAATGGTATATTTACCCGAATATTTTTGAGTGACGCTTTCTCCATCTTTACTTTTTTCTCGATAGAGTTGCCCAATCTTTTCTTGTTGGCCACCAGATACATCCATATCAGTAGTTCCTGAAGCTACTTGAGTTGAAGTACTGTTATCAGCGTCAACCTCAGCGCCAGGATTAACCGCTTCTTTCGCCACTTGCATGCGCTTTTCTTCATCACTTTTGAATTCCTTATCAATTTTCTCACGCAAAAGTTGATAAGAATCTTTTTTGGCCTTATCAACATCAGGCGACAATGCACCGGTAGCTTTCTCAACTACGTCATGCACATTTTCTTCCTGACCAGAATACAGATCTACTTTATTTCGATCAGAAGTAGTTAATCCTGCGTCCTGAAAAGAATGCCCCTTGCCAATCTTGACGCCAAAATAGAATGAAGTAATTGCAGTTAATAGCATAAATGCAAAAATCAGAAATACTTCTTTCTTCGAAAAAACAAATAGTTTGCCCTTTTCATCCATATAAAGAACATTTTAAATCTGGCCTGGACTTGGTGCAAGTGTCTGAAAAAATGAATTTTTTACCTTTTGCAACAAAAACTGACCAAAGAGTTTTTATTCCCCTTTGTTTTTCAACAAGTTGAAAAGTGAATCTCGCGTCCAGGCCTGCATGATAGGCACTACATAATAAGGAGGATCGATTATGAAAAAGACTTTATTGGCCCAAAATATGATTAAAAAACTTTCAAATAAAGGTCAAACAGTCATGGAATACGTGATTGTCACCGGTCTAATTGGCATATTTTGCCTATCCATGATGAAGCAATTTGGAAAAGTAATTAATACAAGAATTGAAAGGATGAAAGAAACCATCGCAACAAAAATTGATTAGAAGTAACCCCTGCAAGGTTTTGAGCTTTGGAAATATTAAAAATTTTATTAATTTGCTCTATGCTCTTTGGGATTACCGTGTCAGCAAGAAGCCTGTGCAAGATTTCCCTCCTTAATCAAAAAAAAAATTATGAAAAGTTTGTCACTGAAAGTAAACACAGCCTATATCAATTCCAAGCACCATAAATCTCGCGGTAATGTCATGCTACTAGGAGTTCTTCTTAGCCTGGCAACCCTTTCATTTTTAATTTTACATATCAATAAATCCCACATTTACTACATCGCCCTGAAAGACCGGACCTTAACTTATCTTTGTTTTAAATCTGTCGACTCTGCCATGACATCACTTATAAAGAAAATTGGAAAAAGTAATTCTCTACTATTATCACTCAGAGCGATGCAGCTTGCTAACCCTGCATCAGCCGGAGCAGCTCAAATGGCCATTGAATCAGTTAAGCGCTACCAATACTTTGTTTCCATTTCATATAAGAAAAACTTATTCACTAATAAGACATGTAGCTTGATCCAAAAAGGCCTTTTCACTTATAGCAGTCCATACCTTAATGCTCGACATCCGCTTGATCAAACTCTGTTACTAAAGGAGAGGAAATGGCAAATCAAGATTGTAAATCGCTTGTTCACCAAATCGGCAATCTCATTTCCTCACTTTTACCTAAGTGCAAAATATACACTGACTTCAAGATTTCAAGAAGCTCCTGGAAAGAAGATAAAAGAAGTTGTCATCGTGGATCCACTTCGCTTCAAGGTGCCTTCTGGATGGTATTAATTTATGCAATCATATTTTCAATTTTTCAAATACATAGAAAGTATCAAATAAAAAATAATATCATGATAGTCGATTTCTGGGGAAGCTATGGCCGAAAGTAGCGACCTAACACATAACTTTAAAAAAGTTAAGATAGAACCTTTAAGTGCTTTTAAAAGAAAAGAAAAGGTCCCTTCTAATTTTAAATTTCTATTAGCCCTGATCATTTCAAATGTGTTCACTCTTGTGGCCGTCATGCAATTTCACGAGACGACTGAGGAAAATATTAATTCGCGTAATACGCTGGAGGTGACTCATGGTCTTGTTTCAATTAAGGCCAAGCTTAGACCATATATGAGCATTGCATTTGGCGAAAAAGTAAAGGCAACAGTCTACGATCAAAAACAAAATCTGATATTTAGAGAAGTACTGATGCAAAAGCTGGAAGGATCAGTGCTAGATGAGGATGGGACTTCTTGGTCTCTGCTAGAAATCCCTCCTTCAGATCTGCAAAAACTTATTCATGCGCCAGAATTCCCCTGGAACGCCTATCCCTATATCGAAAGTGCTCACCGTGACACAAAATATACAAAGGAAAAAATCTATGAATTTAAATTCTAATTTTCTAACAATTTTAGCTGCATTTTCTATTTTATTCATACCACCTTCAGGACTGGCGATGCCAATACTCATTACTTTTCCAAAAGGGCAGGAATCAGCAGCTGCCAGGTATCAAGATTTGATCGAAAGCCAATATAAAATTCCAGGGGAGTTAATTAGCCAGGAAATGGGTGACGAAGTTTGCATCCCAAACCAAAAAACATTGCTGCATTTATGCCTCGACCGTGAAGGTTTTGCACAAATCGTTGTGGTAAAAGAAAAATTATTAAGGGAGTCCCTACATGTTTTCCAAGAGATCAAATAAAGATGGGGACCTATGGTCCCCATCTTTATTTAAAAAAATAAGCGCACTTGCGTGCTCATTTTGTTTGTTGGCCCGGCATCTACAATTTAGGCCTGATGGCCTCCAAGTAGACAGAAGAACTTATTTCGACTTCTTCTCTTCATGGACTTCAAACTTTGGTGTTGTACCTTTGTTTCTATCCATAGTTTTTCTTTTTTTTCCAGCTTTTGTTCTTTTCTTAGCTCTGATACTTTCAGTTTGCGCAGTTCTAGATGCCATATCAATTCTCCTAGTCACAATTATTTCAAGCTATTGGGTGCCATCTTCCGCTTCAAGCAGGCCATGCAATTTACTAAGCACTTGGTCACTTGTCAAGGCCTGGAAGCGAACGGCGCGACGCGCATCATGCTTTTTACTGCTCCTCTGTCCCCTCTTGCATGCTGAAGAGGGGCAAAGTCAGCATTATTCAGTTCCAGACCACCCTATCATCATGGCGATTGGGGAGCATCATGAACTGAATCTACCGGGACTAGTACGGTTTAGCATCGGTAATCCGGAGCTCATTTCGCATAAATATGAACAGGCCAAAAATTCGCTGGTGATAAAAGCACGTAAGATGGGCTTTTTAGAGATATTAGTATGGATGAAGCATGGAAAAAAAATTTCATATCCGATTTATATCTTAAGTAAACGTGAACAGCTCAAATTGCAATCTTTAGCGCAAGCATTGCAAAACGTGCAGGTAGAATATCGCATTGATGGTCCACTCGTAAGCATTGATGGTGAAATTAAAAGCCTCAAGGCCTACTTTCTAATTAGAGAGTTTGAAAAAAAATATCCCAATGACTTGAATATTAAGGCCTCTCTTTCGAAAGAACTAAAGAGCAAGATATTAGGTGGAATCTACAAAGAGCTTTTTAAGTATTTCTTGGGGGAGATAAAATGCGAAATTAATTTTTCTCATCCTATTTGTCAGTTACCTGTCGCGAACACTCTTCCTCCGGAAATTTTAAATACTCTTAAAAAAAATTACTATGTAGATTTTTTACTGCGATCACCACCTGAAAATTATGAAAACTTTTTGGTGCGAATAAAAATATTACAGATAGAGTCGAGTAATCAGAATCTTTTAGATTTAGGGCTAGAAAGATTAGATTTTAAAATTGGGGATTTATTTACAAGCAATTGGAAAAATATCTTAAAAAATGAGAATTTAGCCTTGGCCGGCAAGGATATTAGCTTTTCCCTTTTGGCAGAGCCTGAATTTGTTTTAACCATGGAAAAGAAAATAAGTATCAAGTTGGGAGGAGAGCGGGCATTTGCAAATGGCAACAACGACAAAATTATCGCGCCCCAACTTTCTTGGAAGTTTATTGGTCTACAAATGGATTTTGTCTTGAGTAAGCAAAACGCAGAAGAAGATAAACAATATTACTTAACATATCATTTCAAATACAGCACTGCTACAGGAGAGGGGCAGGCGCTGCAAGGAAATCAAGAGCGATCGACCGCCTTCATTAAGAATGCCACGCCCTTGCAGTTATTTAAAATAAATTTCGATTCTCAATCCAAAGAAGTATCAAGCGCTTCCCCATTGCAAAAGATACCTCTGCTTGGTTTTTTCTTTAAAAATAAATTAAACAGCAAGATGCACAAAACTATTTTGGGTTATATCGAAATTAAGCAAAAAGGCATTATTAGATGAATGAATGTAACAAAATTACTTCTTCAAATTTAACAACTGCATCCACTGATGTTTTGACCTCACTTAAACAAGCTTATTATGCTCAGTTGTACCGTGGACATTGTATGAGTCATCTTGAATACATTGAATACCTAAGTACCGAGGCACCACACTTTCTTATTAGCAGCGAATTAGAGGAAGAGATTAAGCAATGGCTAGAAAGACTGCATGACTTCAAACACTTATCATATTTTTTGCATGATGTGGTAGTACAAGAGATTATTTTCCATTCTCACAAATTTATACATCTGGATAATGGCACCAACCTTCTTCCCTGCCCGGAGCATGCCTTTGATGAAGCATGTGAATATGAAGCCGGCCTCATGGCGATGGCAATTAGGCATGGTGTAGAATGGAATCTCAGGGTGCCTTTTGCCAGTTTCCTAACCAAAATTTGCGATCAACATTTTCGCGCCACGCTGCTGCACTACTCCTGCGGTCCAGGAAATTGTTCTAAACTATTTTTGCGACGAATTTCCCACACACGTTATCCTTTAGAGAGTTTTTGCGATTCAGACAAAATTTGTAATATCTTAAAAGATTGCTTTGTTAATAAAATGAATATTGTTATTGCTGGAAAAACGGGCAGTGGAAAAACAGCATTATTAAGAACGCTATTGGCCGATTCCCAGAGTGATCACACCATCATCATAGAAGATACCCATGAAATTTTGACAGAATTTTCAGGCCAAACCCATTTGCTGGCTTCAGAAAGTCATGATGCACGCCAGCTCCTGGCCTATTCATTACGCATGAGACCTGATCGAGTTGTATTAGGAGAGATAAGATCCAAAGAAGTTGTCCCCTTGGTTCTAGCACTTAATACCGGTCATAGGGGACTACTCTCCACACTCCATTCAAACTCAGCTCAAGATGCATTCAAAAGACTTTGCACTTTATTTTTATTATATTCAGGTATCGCCTCTAACAATTTGGAAGCTACGGCTGATCTCATGGCCGCCAATATTGAAATTTTAATTTATATGCAGGATAAGAAAATCATTGAGATTATCCGTATAAATGGCAATCAAGGAATTAACCCCTATTATGATACCCTCTATACTCGAAACAAAATATCGTAAGCTAAACAGCTTCAGGATGAGAGCGACAAAAAAGAATATCATGCAAATAGATGGCAAATGATCGTGATTCTTCTTGTGAAACATAAAAATGATAATGGCCATTACCTATCTTACTTTCAAATGCCACCCCAAAAGCCTGTAAATATTTATGCATTTTATCTATTTCAATAGGTGAAATTTTTCCAACTAAGGAAACCATGGCCTTGCCATCGGGAATATCCCAATGAACTCTAAGCTCGTCAACGTTATTCATAACGGCGACTGCCACGAGAGAATCGCAAGAGCTTTGACCGCTTATAAGTGTGCCGGCCAATTCGGGGCCCCATGTACTACCAACCCACACGGGAATATTCCTTTTTTGGCAAGGGTCGAGAGTTTTCCAAAATAAAACCTTTGCTCCCAAGCTGGCGAGTAATGCGGCATCAGCGTAACTAGATGTTGCAAGATAAGCAGCATCAGGCTGAATACGTGGATCTAAAGTAGCGATACCTGGTACATCTGTCCAAATTTGTAATAAATCCGCGGACAGAGCATAGGCCAACAGTGCTGCAGTATAGTCTGACCCTTCTCGGCCTAGAGTTGTTGTTCGTCCCTTTTCGTCACGCCCAATAAATCCTTGGGTTAGAAATAGCTTCCCTGGAGATAAGGCCATGGCCATTTTGACTTGCTTTTCCACTTCATCAACAAATGGCAAGGCTTGGGCGAAATCAGAGTTAGTAGTAATTAAATTCCTGGCATCAAGCAAGCAAATGTCCTGTCGAATTTGTGACTGCTTAAGTAGGGTGAAAAAAATGAGTGAAGAGGCCAGTTCACCAATTGCTAGGATTTCGTCCTTGAGCGATAAAAAGTTTTGCTCAATTTCATCCTGCTGCAGCGTTAGGCTTGAAAGATCCAAAAGTTTTTGTATATAAGCTTCTGCACTTATAAAAAGAGACTCCAACTCCTCTTCTAACTTATTCCCCAGGTGTGTCACTGCTTTTAAAATGCATAAATCATTTGAAAGCAGGAGATGACGATCGCGATTGGAATGCAAAAGTTTTAAACTCTCACTCATTTTCCCTGCGTATGCCAACCTCGCCATTTGTTCCAGCTGGTTGGTGGTGTTATAAGTAGCGGAGATCACCACCACCTGAATTTCTGGATTAAGCGCCAGAATAGACTGACATTGCATCATCGCTTGGGCGTCCTTAACACTACTTCCACCAAACTTAGCGACAATCCTTCGACTCATAGAAAAACTCCCGTAATACTAATCTCGAGTCAATTTTTTATAGCTGAAACGTTTAGGATTAAGTCCGGCCTCACCCAATCTGCGGCGTTTATCTTCTTCATAGTCTGAAAAGTTACCATCAAAATAAACAATCTGCCCGTTGCCCTCAAAGGCCAACATGTGAGTTGCTATGCGATCAAGAAAATAACGATCGTGGGAAATAACCACAGCGCATCCAGCATAATCCATTAATGCTTCTTCCAGCGCTCTTAAAGTATTGACATCCAAATCATTGGTGGGCTCATCCAGCAATAGTACGTTTCCACCCTCTTTAAGCATGCATGCCAAATGAACTCGATTGCGCTCCCCTCCCGATAGCTGCCCCACCGGTTTTTGTTGATCATCACCAGTGAAATTGAAGCGTGAAATATAAGCACGAGCATTAACTTCACGTTCACCGACTTTAATGATTTCAGTTCCTCCACTAACAAGCTGGTAAAGCGTTTTGCTGGCATCCATTTCACGCGATTGATCAACATAAGCAAGTTTTACCGTGTCGCCAATGCGGATAGAACCATGACTAGGTTTCTCCTGGCCGACAATCATTTTGAAAAGTGTTGTCTTACCTGCACCATTTGGCCCGATCACTCCAACAATTCCACCAGGGGGTAACTTAAAACTCAAGTTCTCATACAAAATATTATCTTCGAAGGATTTGGTAACATCATTAAACTCAATAACTACATCGCCCAAGCGTGGACCACTTGGTATAAAGATTTCATTGGTTTCGCTACGCTTTTCCTTAGAATCTTTCAGTCTTTCTTCGTAATTCTTGATCCGCGCCTTACTCTTGGCCTGACGGGCCTTAGGCGATGATTTAATCCACTCTAATTCTTCCTTCATAGATTTTTGGCGTTTCGATTCCTGCTTCTCTTCAATTGCCAGCCTGGCAGATTTCTGCTCTAGCCATTCGGTATAATTGCCTTTAAAAGGAATTCCCTGACCTCTATCCAATTCTAATATCCATCCCGCAACGTTATCTAAAAAGTAGCGATCGTGAGTTACAGCGATAACAGTACCTTTATACTGCTGTAGGTGTCTCTCTAACCACCATACTGTTTCAGCATCCAGGTGGTTGGTAGGTTCGTCCAGAAGCAGAACGTCTGGTTCCTTTAAAAGTAGCCGACATAAGGCCACTCTTCGCTTCTCTCCCCCTGATAATGTTGAAATCAGTTGATCTGCAGGGGGACAATTTAAAGAATCCATCGCTAGGCCAAGCCGTGAATCAAGATCCCAGGCATTAGCAGCATCAAGTTTATCTTGCAAACTAGCCTGACGGGTCATTAATGCATCGAAATCTGTCGCCGTTTCAAATAGCGCATTGACCTCATCCCATTCTTTCAAGAGATCAACAACATTTTGCACACCCTCTTGTACAATTTCCTTTACTGTTTTATTGCCATCAAGTGCGGGCTCCTGCTCTAAATAGCCGACGGTATACCCCTTAGAGATAACAGCTTCGCCCAGAAAATTATCATCAATTCCGGCCATGATCTTGAGTAGAGTACTCTTACCCGAGCCATTAAGACCTAAAACTCCAATTTTGGCTCCATAGTAGTAACCGAGGGATATATCTTTTAATACGTGTTTTCCGTTATAAACTTTTCCCACGCGACTCATACTGTAAATGACTTGTTTGTCACTCATACCAACACCTCTTCTCTTTTGGGCCCATACCCAGTCGTTTGGCCTGAGTGTAACAGGGAGGACAGTACTTTTTCAAACTTGAAAATGACGGAGTACCATACTTAATCGCGTAGCAGCCCATCCAAGAGAAAAAATAGTGAAAAAAGATGCGGTAAAAGAAAAAATATTCCCATAACGAGAAAGGCCAAGAGAGAGGAAAGCTTAAGAAAACGTTCGTATAACTCCTCGCGCTCCGAGTCGACTTGCGGAAGCATCGCGAAAAGCTCGGGCACTGGGCGAACCCCCATTTTGATCCACAACTCTAAAGAGCGCTCCAATCGAGTAATTAAAAATAAGGTGCGACCAGTAATTTTCTCTTTATTTTGTAGAAGAGGTAAAACCTGGGAGTTGCGAATATGCGATTGGCAATCTCCACCACCTGCGCTCAATGCGGCCAAGCGAACTAGGCACTCAAATAGTTGATCAATTTTTTGAAAATGACGATGTCGCAGCCAATGAGCAGCTCTATGGTAAAGTAAAATACCTATACCCGAAATCAAGATTGGTAATAACTCAAAAAAACCAAGTGGCAATTCCAACGCCCGACGCGAAAAAAGCATAAAAATCAAAGTAAAACTGCCTGTCACTACAAATTGAACATAGGCCTCACTGGCACTACGTTTCATCTTGGTTTCAAATTTGAGGTCAAGAACCAAGGCCTTACGAAATTCAGGGATCAATATATTTTGCCCCATTTGTGTTTTAATTCTTTGTAAGTCTAAAAATACCCTTGTAAAAAATTTGTAATCAGGAAAGTTGACAACATCTCTTTGTAACTGGTTAAAAACTGCAGGCGTCTCTATACCTAGGGTTAGTTCTAATAGCTGTTGGCCGAGTGATAATGAACTTGGCGGAAACTTAGACCGCAAGAGCTTGATCAGGAAAGTATAAATGGCGTAAATCTTTTCCCATAAGCGATTTGGCAAATAAGCTAAGCTCAGCGACATTAGCCCACAAGTAGCGAAAAGGACTACCATCTAACTTCCCCTTGCATTGACTATAAGCAAAGAATAGTGGATAACAAGATTATGAACACACAAGAAGTCCAAGTGACTGCTTACCCCGAAAAGCGTGCCAGGCGCCCTTATTCTCGCCGCAAGACGGGAAAAATTTCACTTTTGCAACAGAAAGTAAAAAAACTGAAGAAACTATGCAAAGACTTCAATCCTTATGTTGGCCCCAACCCCAAAGAAAAAAAA
>Ga0066639_10000678_pt1 | contig 29901 bp, 30 predicted proteins | sample CryGeyCG2114_010_2_FD_59504 | JGI IMG/M metagenome (GOLD analysis project Ga0066639, IMG submission 59504) | Groundwater microbial communities from aquifer - Crystal Geyser CG10_big_fil_rev_8/21/14_0.10 | ecosystem: Environmental > Aquatic > Deep subsurface > Groundwater | place: USA: Utah...
CTTATGACAGGATCTTGACTCAAAGCTCCTTGGTAACATTTACCTATCGGTCAATACGAATCCTCTACCTCGCAAAGCCCTTTAGGCCCCAGTATTGAGCGTCCTTGCCGAGTTCTTCTTCGATACGCAGAAGTTGGTTGTACTTGGCAATGCGCTCACTACGACAGAGGCTACCGGTTTTGATCTGCTCACAGCCCAAACCCACAGCTAAATCTGCAATGATAGGATCTTCCGTCTCTCCACTACGATGAGACATCACTGTGCGAAAGTTGCCTTTCTCACGGGCTGTGTGAATGGCCTCCCAAGTTTCTGTAAGGGTGCCGATCTGATTGCACTTCACTAAAAGAGCATTGGCCGCTTTACGCTCAATGCCCATCATTATGCGATGGGCATTGGTCACAAACAGATCATCCCCCACAATCTGCAGTTGTTTACCGTATTGTTTTGTGAACGCAGTCCAGGAGTCCCAATCATCTTCAGCAAAACCATCTTCGATACTCAAGAGGGGGTAGTTCTTTACCCAATCACCATAAATGGCCATCAGTTCCTCGGGAGACAGTTGGCGATTTTCCCAGCGATACTTTCCATTTTCAAATAACTCAGTGGCAGCCACATCTAGAGCAAAGTAAATGTCTTTGCCTAATTTGTAGCCCGCCTTCACAACGGCCTCAGAAATCAAATCCAAAGCTTCACGGTTACTCTTTAACTGAGGAGCCACGCCCCCCTCATCACCCACCCCTGTGGAAAGATTCTTAGACACCAGGATCTTCTTAAGAGCGTGAAACACTTCGCTACCCGCCCGAAGAGACTCAGAAAAAGTTTCCATCATAGGAATGATCATAAATTCTTGAACATCCACGCCGGTATCAGCATGGGCTCCGCCATTGAGCACATTCATCAAAGGCACGGGCAGTTGAAAACCCTCTGCGCGTGAGGAAATTTTTAATGAAGAAAGAAGACTTTTAAACAATGATTCTTTTTTTTCATGGGCGCTGGCTCGAGCGGCAGCCAAACTCACACCCAAAAGTGCGTTGGCTCCCAAACGACTTTTATTTTCAGTGCCATCTAGTTGAATGAGCTTTTCATCAATAGTGCGCTGATCTTCCACATCCATTCCCAAAAGTTGCGGCGCTAGTTGCTTTTGCACATTCTCGATGGCCTTCAACACACCTTTACCACCAAAGCGTTGATCATTATCCCTTAACTCGTGGGCTTCGTGAGCTCCTGTAGAGGCTCCAGAGGGCACATCTGCACGACCACAGGCCTGATCTGTTTCTACTTCCACTTCTACCGTTGGAAATCCACGGCTATCTAAAATTTCTCTGGCACGTATTTTTTTAATTTTGGACATAGAGGCTCCTAGTGGAGAGAGTTGAGTTCTTTTTCGGGTAAAACTTCAATTTGCTTTCTAAGGTCAGGAATTAATTCTTCTTGAGAGGATTTTTCTGAGGAAGGTTGAGGCAATGGCTCTACAGAAGAACTTTGCTCCAAGGCCGCTCGTAGTTCTTTGACAAGACGAGGGTAGTCTTGCACCACTCTCTCCCAATCGGTTTTGCGAAAGGAGGGGGCCAAAGACTCTTTGCCCTTAGCCGTTGCTGATAAAATGGTAATGAGCTGTTGAGCACGCACAAAGTAATCACTCATTTTTGCCAAAGCATTGAGAGAGCTCTGTGCTTTTTCAAGAGAGAGAGCTGCTTTAGGTTTTGGTTTTGGTTTTAGCAATGAACTCTCAGGATTCTTTTTTTGAAGCTCCTCTTTTAACTTTTGAATTTCCTCTGAAGCAAAAAGAATTTGATGGTTTTTTTGTTCCATCTCTTTTTGACTTTTCTCTAGAGAGTGCATGAGTTGAGTCACAAGTTTAGGATTCACATGACCAGGGCCCTCTTCCAAATCTAAATCTTGCTGATCCATGGACCAATTGATGGAGACCAAATTGTCTGTCCACTTGGCTTGAGCTAAATTTCTTCCCACATAGGTTGGCAAACTCTCCAGAGCTCCCCTTAAAAAGCGAGTGACCGTCGGAAACTCTTCGCTAGAGATGGGAATACGAAAAGATAAAAACTCATCCTTACGCTCAATCAGATCAATGGGAGGCGGTGGTGAAACAAAGTAAGAAAGAAAGCGATCTGGTTGGTGAAGAATATCTCCTGGACGACCAATCAACTTTAAAACGCTATCCAAGGGACCCCAGGCTGTGAGCTTGGCAGACATGTGAGCAATCTTCTCTACATCCAAAGACATCTCAAGCTCTAAACGACGCAAACAATTTTCCAACTGGTGGGCTTCCAACCAACAAGAAGGGTCTTTCATAAACTCCTCGGGCCAATCCGTACAGTTATAGAAAAACTCTTTGGTGAGCCCCTCTCGATCGAGGAAATTCAAGATGGAATGGGATATCTTGCTAGAGAAAAACACTGACCAGGTTTTACCCTATTTATTTTAGGGAATTCAAATCTTTAATGTGTTAGGCCGCTTGCGAGAACTTGCTGCGAGGAAATGGAATTTGGCGGATTTCCATTTCTTCCATAAAAGTGGGCAGAGTGCCAGTGGCTTTTAGCTCCCCATAAGGAGCATCGACACTCGATGTCATGTTGTTTAAATGAAAAATCTCAGCCAATTCATACTGACCCTTGTCACAACCAATGACCTCAGAAATTGCTGCTATGCGCCTCGATCCATCTGGCTGGCGATCGATCTGCACCACCAAATGCACGGCCGAAGCGATTTGCTGTTGCACCGCTTTTTCGCTGATTTTGCCATCGGAAGACATGGCCAAGGCCTCTAAACGTAAAATGGCATCGTAAGGAGAATTGGCATGGATGGTTCCCATACAGCCCTTGTGCCCTGTATTCATAGCACTAATAAGCTCCATGGCTTCAGCACCACGCACTTCACCAAGGATGATACGATCTGGCCGAAGCCTCAGGCTGCTCTTTAAAAGATCTCTCATATCCACAGCCCCATCGCCTTCATGGTTTCCCATACGTGTTTCAAAGCGAACCACATGCTCGTAATCAATGGTAAGTTCTGATGCATCCTCAATCACAATCAAACGTTGCCCCTTAGGAATACGCTGACAAAGCACACTGAGCAAAGTGGTTTTTCCAGAACCGGTACCACCACTGACCAAAATGTTTTTACCTAAATGCATGCAAGCATCTAAAAACAAAGCCCCATCTTTAGAGATAGACCCTTTTTGCAGATAATCTTTTAAAGTCATATTGGATTTTAAAAACTTACGAATGCTCACCACTGTTCCACCGCGAGAGCAAGGAGGAAAGACCGCATGAATACGAGAACCATCGGGTAAGCGGGCGTCCAACTGAGGTTCTTTTTCAGAAATTCGTCGGCCCACACTTTGGGCAATGTTTACCACAGCAGCCTGTAGTGCATCTTCATCATGAAATTGAGCCTCCACTCGAAAAAGCTTTCCGTTTTTTTCACAAAAAACTTCGTGGGGACCATTGATAAGGATTTCTGAAACTTCAGGATCATGAAGATAAGATAAAATAGGACTTAGAAAGTTTTGAAGAGCCGATTCAAAGAGACCTTTTTCTTGTGCGTCCTCCATAGCTCCTCCAGAACGCTGACTATTCTTCTGTGGCAAGACCGCGTGTCTCTCCCGAAATCACAGCAAGCTTACCCTCCACAGAAGTTTCAGGGCATTGAAAAGTAAAGACACCCTCTTGAGCCGGCTTGACCTCAAAGGTCGTCATTTCACCATAATAGGTAGAATGAGCCTGGCTAAAGGCATCTAAAATAAAACTAATATTTTTTTCTTTCGAGTTTACATTCACAACGTGAATTCTATAGGCAATGCCTTTTCGCAAACTAATACGAGAAGGAACAAAACCTTTTTCTGTATTAAGAATCACCAACTCCTGCTTCGCCTCACCTGGAACAAAAATATCAGAAAGTTCCCTGCGCGCTGTTGGTGTTACTGTTTCCGATGGATTTGTTTTTAAAGTTTGAACCTCAGAGCTACCGTGATGACGTCGAGAAAAATCAATTTCGAAAGCCATACTTTGTAGGGCAAAACAAAATACCCCTATACCCACCACAAAGGAGATTGGTTGATAGCTCTTACTGGAATATTTGAGCATAGGACCCCCGATAGGCAGTTGCATAAGCTTGCACTGCTTCTATAGAAACCTATCGGTAGATCGAGGAATAAATTTGAGAGTACAGGACAAAGGTCTAGCTAGAGTGGTCTAGTTAGAGTAGGTTGGAGGCCAACTCTGCCAACTCAGATCTCTCACCCTTGCTCAAGGTCACATGAGCAGCAATGTTTTGTCCCTTAAATCTTTCCACCGCATGAGTAAGACCTGATGTTGCAGAGTCCACGTAGGGGTTATCAATCTGATAACAGTCACCAGTGAGAACAACCTTTGTTCCTAATCCCGCTCTTGTGACAATGGTTTTAATCTCATGGGGTGTAAGGTTTTGGGCTTCATCCACAATCAGATATTGCTTCGGGATACTACGACCACGAATGTAAGTGAGAGGCTCGATATTGAGCATACCCTGATTGATCAACTCCTGAGCACGTCCTGCAGCTTTTTTGTGGGAAGCATCAGAACCCATTAAAAATTCAACGTTATCAAAAATCGGCTGCATCCAAGGATTCAATTTTTGCTCTACATCTCCAGGAAGGTAACCAATATCTTTACCCATAGGAAAAATAGGACGACTGACGAGCAAGCGTTGAAACTTGCCTTCATCTAAAGTTTTGTAAAGACCTGCAGCCAAGGCCATCAAAGTCTTACCTGTTCCCGCTTTTCCCACTAAGGTCACAAATTGAATTTCGTCATTGAGCAAACAATCCAATGCAAAGCTCTGCTCTACGTTGCGAGGAAAAATGCCCCAAACATTTTGGCTTGGTTGCAAAAGAGGAATCACGGCCCCATGAGCGGCACTAAATCTTCCAATGGCACTATGATTTGGGTTCGACTTGTCTTTTAAAACAACATACTGGTTTGAATGAACACCTGCATCTTCAGGTAAAACAAGTTTCTTCTCGTTGAAGAATGCATCAATTTTCTGTGTGTCCAACTCAATTTCTGACATTCCTGAGTAGAGCTCTTCGACATCCACGGCATCAGGTTCATAGTCGATGGCATTCACACCAAAAACATCAGCTTTAATTCTTAAATTAGTATCCTTTGTGACTAGCTCTACACGCAATTGAGGGTTTTTCTTTTGTAGAGTCATGGCCGTAGCAAGAATACGATTGTCTGCCTTTTGAGGATCTAAGTCAGAAGGGATATCATCACTGTCATGATCCATAACCACAAACAGAGTAGATTTAGATTTTTTGAGGGGGACACCTTGAGATAAGGGACCTTCTGAGCGTAAGACGTCAATAAAGCGACTAAATTGTCGCGCATTTCGTCCATTCTCGCCGATATCTCTTTTAAAACGATCCACTTCTTCGATCACTGAGATGGGGATATAAACATCCGCACTAATAAACTTAGATACTGCCTGAGCATCAAAGAGGATCACGTTAGTATCTACAACGACTTTTCTTTTATGTTGGCCATCTGGAACTTCACTCATGACCAATATTACAGATCACAAGTGCTCAATTGACAAATAAATATTTAGATAAATAGAGGTTAACCTCTATTATGGTTGATTATGTGATCGCCAGAGTCCCTGCGCAAGACAGTGCTTACCGCCTCCACAAACTTTACGAAGGTTCTTAGCACTTCCCCATCGGCTCCTTGCTTGACAAAGGCCGCCCCGTGCCGGTAAACGCCTTCCGTCTTTTCTTCACGTAGGTTTTTCACCTCAATGTTAAACGTAAAGTAGCTATCTCGGCTCATATACACGCGAAGCGCCAACTTTTCACTCTGACGAAACTTGCCATGCTCAGCCTCAGTATCAAAAGCTAAGCCTTCGCTAGAAACATCATACAAAGCCACTGGCTGAAGCCCCTTCTCTGGAACCACCACAAAGGCGCCAATAAAATTAGAGAGAATAGTACGTCTGTTTTTTCTGCGTTCGCGGCGAAGAACTTCATCGCGAGCCTCTGATAACTGTTCCACCTTTGCAGGGTGACTTTCCATCTCCAGGCCTACCGCTTTTTTAAATCCCTTTTCAACCTTAAGCTGTGCTTGGCGACGTGCGGTCATATCAATTACATTAGACTTGAGTGACATGCAAAACCCCCCTGATATTGATCTATCGGCTGCCCCATGTCTCAACTTTAGGCACGACCATTGCCCAGAACTCCGTTTTGATTTACCTTAGCCACAAGTATGAGACGCAGCGAATTTCTTATTTTGAGCCTCTTATTGCATCTGTTCTTTTATTGGATGTCGGGGGTTCTCCCCAGGGTTCCTCTGAACTCTTTAGATTCACAGCCCATTGAAGTCACAGTTTTGAATCAAACCAAAAAAAAGGTAAACCCTTACCTAAAAGAAACTGAAAAAAAGCCTGTGGAAGAAAAACCTAAGAATGCTCTAGTCCAATCTCTCTATGAAAAGTCTTACAAAAAACAAACCACAGCCAACCGCTTAGGCGAGGTGGTGAATCGTGGTGGCCACAGCGATTCCGAGTCTGAAAAAAAAGGACAAGGGAGTGCTGTCAGCAAGCAACTTGATTTGACACCTACAAAAGAACTAGATCCCAACATGGTGGCTCAAAATAATTCAATGACAGCACCTGGTGGGTTTTCAACCGGCCAGCTTCAAATCCCAGGTGTGGAAAACTCCAATTGGACATCTTTGAACTCCAATCGGCACTTGTACTATACTTTTTTTCGACGCATCGAAGAGAAGTTACGTTTGCAAAGTTACTTGCTAGCCCCTGTCTATTTAGAAAAAATCCCTATTCAGAAAATTTCTGGCCGAAAATTTGAAACTGAGATTGAACTCATTGTTGATGCCAAAGGCTACTACGAAAATGTGCTGATTCTAAAAGGGAGCGGACTCGCCCAACTCGACCAATGGTTAGCTGCTACTTTTCGTGATAGCACGCCCTTTCTAAATCCGCCTAAAGGAATGATCGAAAGTGATGGTAAAATTCATTTGCAATATAACATCTTAGTCCAGTTCAGACCTATGCACCCCATGTGATAGTGATACTATGGAGTGATGGCATACCTTCCAAAGTTCAAATACTGTTTTTCTAGCATTATTATTATCTGTTGTTTTTCTAGTTACAGCTTTGCTGGCTTTGTTGAGTTAGGAACCAATATTAGTTACCGCACATCCACCATTGATGAGTTCAACAAATCAATCACAGAAAGCTATACCGCTTCTTTAGCCTATTACTTTTGGGAGATGTCTGCTTTTGAATTTAGTTACACTAATGGCAACAACAGAACCCACGGTCGCACATCTACCTCTGAATCCTACGAGGTGGATACAAACTTTGAATTAGTAGGTTTAGATTTGATTATTTCCTTTGCGGGAAAACAGGCTCCCTTTCGACCATATATTAAATTTGGTGGGGCCTATCAAAAGAAACGCTCTACTTATCGGCAAGGGTATTTTTCACCTTACACAAAAGAAAGCGAAGGCGTCTCCCCAACAGCAGGAGGGGGATTTAAAATCATGCTCACAGAGCAATTTGCTCTTAAAGCAGGAGTGGATATGTGGACGAGTCCGATGAGTGAAGCTCCTGTTCGCTATGATATGGCGGCATCCGCTGGTATTTCCTGGATTTTTTAATATGAAGTGGTGGGGCATTGGTTTTGTACTACCACTTTTTTTGACAGGCTGTGAGCTGCAATATTTAGCAAAAAATGGCTATTACCAAGCAAAAATCTTAGCAAACCAAATTTCTCTCAGCGAGGCTCTGCAATCCCCCAATATTAATGAAAAAACCAAAGAAAAAATTCGCCTAAGCCAAGAGGTTGTGACTTTCATGCAAAAAGACCTTGGCTTAAAAACGAAGGGCAACTACTCACGATTTGTGCTCTTAGACCAAGACTATGTGACATATGCGGTTGTTGCAGCTGATAAGAGTTCTCTAACCCCCTATCTTTGGAAGTTTCCCATCGTTGGTGAGGTTCCCTATAAGGGCTACTTCACTAAAGAAGATGCCCTCACTGAAGCCAAAAGCATGAAACTTAAATATGATGTGTTTGTGAGAGGTGTCAGTGCTTTCTCTACCTTGGGTTGGCTAAAAGATCCATTGCTCTCAAGCATGACCAACATGAGCAATCCCGACTTGGTGGATGTGCTCATTCACGAAACCATTCATGCTAACTTATTTATTAAAAACCATGCTGACTTTAACGAAAGGCTCGCCACCTTTTTGGGACACAAAGGCACCGAAGCTTTTTATTTAAAAAAAGAAGGATCCAATTCTTTCACATTAAAGCAAATTAAAAAATCTAACGAGGATAGCAAAAAATTTTCACACTTTATCTCTGATGAAATTAAAAAACTAGAAACTTGGTATCAAGAACACAGCCATTTTAGTGAAGAAGAAAAGAAAGTGCGTCTCAAAAACATTCAAACCAACTTTCAAAGTCAGCTGCTACCCAAAATGCAAACTCAAGACTATGGCGGCTTTGAAAAAATAGAATTAAACAATGCAGTCGTGATTTCCTACAAAACCTACATGGAAGATCTTTCAGAATTTGAATCTACTTACGAGCGCTTTTACAATAACTATAAATTATTCTTTGCAGCGGTTAAAGCGTTGGAGTCAAGCTCCAACCCACAAGAAGATATGAAACAGCTCAAGCCCTCGTTCTGAAGCTTAACGGCGGCAACAGTAAGGCACATCGTACGCCTGACCAACATCCTGTGCTCCATTGGCTGAGCACGGGTTTGCATAGGCTGCATTTCCACCAATCACTCCACAAGAGCCCAAACATCTTCCACCCTTCACACCATAGTGTGGAGACGGTTGAGTCATTGGGTCGCAGATAGGTGCGGCCGCAGGCGGGCTTACCGATGGATGTCCGTTCACACAATAATTTGTGCCAGAGCCTATTTGGCCTCGGGATGGTAATCGCAGATGATAAGAAAAACTAGCATTGAGGTTCTGGTCGCAAATCCTTTGCCAGTGCTGATTAAAGCCAGCCTGACAGGAACCAATATCACCCACCTGTACTTCAAAGTTCGCTCCACCCAATAGAGTATCTTCGATGGAGCAGGTCTCCCTTGGTGGAGTTGATGGCGGTGGTGTTGATGAAGGCTGACCATTCACGCAATAATTTGTGCCAGAGCCAATACGCCCACTTTGAGATAAACTTAAATCATAAGATAAAGTGGAGTTGGGATTGCCAATACAAAGTGTTCGCCAATGTTGGTTAAAGATATTTTGGCAGGCGCCCACATCGCCCCTATTCACTGAACCAGAAGTATTGCCTATGCTAGTCGTTACAATACAGTTTTCTGTCTGAGGAGCTGTAGGAGGCGGCAGATTCGAAGGCTGTCCATTCAAACAATAGCTTGTTCCTGCCCCTATTCGACCCCGAGAAGGTAACTCCAGTACATAGTTAAATGTTAAAGTAGAATTAACGGCACAAATGTCTTTCCAATGTTCGTTATAGGCATCTTGGCATGCAGGAATATCACCCACTCCTACTGACTTTTCTATATTGCCTAGTGATGTTCCAATACGACAGGACTCCATTCGAGGCGCTTGGGCCGGTGGAGTTTCAGAAACGGCTCCATTGATGCAATAACGTGTGCCAGAACCAATGATTCCCGCAGAAGGCATTGAAAGTCTAAATGTAAAGCTTGAATTTACATTCTCTTCACAAAGACTCACGGCATGGGTGTTAAATACATTTTCACAAGCCCCTCGATCGGCCCTTGAAACTAGAGCTGAGTGCTCGCCCAAGCTTGTTGCAGACAAACACATTTCTTCTGAGCATTGAATGGTGATATTTTGCGATTGGTAGGCCCCCGCCACTTCATGTTCTCCAGAGTCATCAATCCTATTGACTGTAAAGAACAGTTCCATTTTTTGATTGGGAGAACCACATTGGCTGGTCGGAATTTTACCTGTAAATGACATTTGGCCATTTGCACGCAACTCCCCACTGGAGGTGAGCTCAAGGGTTTCTGAGCCAACAGCAATAGTCGCACGGGTAGAGTATAAAGGCGCTACATAGTTGGTAGCAGTGTTATTTTTTACAACCACACTAATCTCTACGTCTTCACCCTTTTGGTAAACCCTGGGTACATAATTATTACCGAAGAAGGAGACAAAGTTATTCACTTGGGCTGTTTTAAATGGATTTTCAACACTTGAGCTTAGCTTCTTACTTGTGAAGCTCTCATTGCAATTTTGAAAAGAAACTATGACCACAGCAAATAACATGAAAAAACCCAATGCCTGATAGCGACGATTCAAAAAAAACATAGAGACTCCTTTTAAATGACACTAAAGAATCGGTTATTTCATGTAAAAAAGTGAGGCTAAAGAGAAGGGGTTAAAATAAACATCATAAATTTATAAGTGGCATTTGATTACCAGAAAAGACCACACTAAAAAGGATGGGATATTCTACCTACTAAAGTCGAGATAGGCAAAGGACTTCGCCTATCCAAGTTATCATAAAAAGGCTTATTTACCTGTCGCGGGCAATACGGTTCAGATACTTATCGTGCTCCAGACGATCACGCTCTCGACGAGCAATATCCATAGCGTGCTCATCTTTAATTTGTTCAAGATAATCACGTGAGAAATCCTGAGCCCCAGCTATCCCCCTAGTATTAGATTTTTTATCTATAGTTTCGTCATTGGCAATACTAACTGTGGAAAGAAATACGGGGCTGAGTAAGGCCGCTACGGTTACCATCAACTTAAGTTTTCGGCTCATATGAGCACCTCCCTATTATGTGGACATACTGTGGAAGGTCTCTCGGTTAGTTGAAACTAAGAAAGTCTCCGCACACCTATTCTTTCGGCGCGCTGGACCCAGGTCTAGAGGGGTTGGACAACATATTTTTAAGTTTTTGTGTGAGGTCTCGCTTCATAATGAGATACTGTGCCATTCTCTTCTCTCCAAAGATGCGACGCATGACTCTTACTTCTTCAATTTGCACATCATTATAGTTCTTTAGCTGAGTGCGGTAGCGATCCAAAAGGTTGGTGACTTTTTTTCTATTGGCCGCCTTATCCATACTGTCGAGAGTTTCGTCAATTTGTTCAGAAATTTTATATCTTTTTTGTGAGAGTTTTTTAAATTCCCCTCGAAAATGTTCCTCTTCTTGAGTTTTAAGACTCAAACCCTCGCTCACTTTCCATAAAAAGAGCTCCTCCAATCGGCTCTTTGCATGCTCTACACCTGAATTGTTGGGCGTCGCAAAGGCTGATCCCTGAATAAAGAGGAATGCAAAAACTGTGAATAGTGCTGTCATGATCAAAGCTCCCCGTCTTGTTGTATCGTCCTGATGTTTTCAATCTTTATGATTTTTATTCTATTCTTTAGTTTTCAAATTTTCCAAAAAATGAGCGTGCCTCTTCACCATCCATTTGACCTATGCGCTGAGCCGCAGCCTCAAACAGTAAATCGCCCTCACCTCTATCTGAAATCAAAGTATCCAATACACTTTCTGGCATTTCTACAGAAACTGTTACAAAAATATCTCTTTTGTCTTCCTGCGAGTTTTTTGCTGTTAAGTACTGAACCCCAGGCTTAAAGCTTTGTACCAAAAATAATACAGAAGAACACACAAGACATAGCAACAAAAAAGACACCACAAATCTGGGATTTTTAATACTTCTAAATACCTTAGACTCAATTTTCGTATGATCAATTCTATGCATCAGCTGATCATGCAACTGATCAAAACGCTTATCTGAAGGCATAGGGACCTGCTGCCGTGGACCTGCGACAATTTTACGAGTGGCTTGTAGAGCCGCATAAGCTCGAGCATCTTGATCAGACTCAGCGAGTGCTTGCTCCAGCTCTTCTTTTAGGTCCGCATCCATCTCTCCTTCTAAAAAGTCCAAAAGAAGCTGATCTTCAACATGACGAGAGGAAGGTTTGTTTTTACTCATCCCTCCACCTCCAAAATATATTCTTTAAGCTTAATCACACGATCATCCTCCAGCTCATTAATATTTTTAACCCAATCCAAACGCCCCAGAGAGGCCTTCATTTTTAGTAAACCATGGCGATAATTAGCCTTGGCTGTGTCATATGGACATTCCATCAAAACTGCAATTTCCTGAAAACCCAAGTCTTCAAAAATTCTTAAACTTAAAGCCATTCTTTGACGATCAGGGAGCCGTAGTAATTCTTCTTGAATCAATTTTTGTAAATCTTTGTAAATTAATGACCTCTCCATTTCTCCAGGACCAGAGGCATGAACCTCATCAATGCTATGATGTTTCTTTCGAGCTCTCAGAGCGTTTGTGGCCGTATTAATACCAATACGAATGAGCCAACTTCGAAAAGAAGATCGCCCCTCAAAGGTAGATATTTTTTGATAAGCTTTAACAAAAGCCTCTTGCATCATGTCCTCCGCAAGAATTTGATCTCTGGTAAACTTCCAAAGTACTCGGTACAGAGTCTTCTGATGACGTCTGACGAGCTCTGAAAAAGCCATCTGGTCTCCCCTTTTCGCCTGATCGACCAGATCAAGATCTGCTTTCATCCTTGCCTTTCTTAGGACAATGCTACCCTGGATGGAGGTTAAAGAAATTTGTAGGGACTATTAAAAAAAGTGATATAGCCCCCTCTACTCTAAAATATTGACCTTTTGACCCTGAGAAATACGAATTTCGTCCCCTTTTATCTCACTCCCCACTGGTAAGACCAAAGTCTGCCCTCTTTGGGTTACAGGTTTTTCATGTTCTTTTTTAAGCCACGAAATAAACTCTCTTTTTTCACCTCGACAAACCATCTGGCGATACTTCCCTCTCTCCTCTAACAGATCACCAACGGCCCTTGCTACAGATCCTGCAAAATCCGTAGTACACACAGGGGGGGGCGTTTTTTTTAGTAATAAGTAGGAGTAGGTAAGAGTTGAGTTCTTCATCGGTAAAAAACTCTCAATTTCTGTGAACATCTCAATAGGTGTTAAATGCACACGATCATGGCACCAGTCCCTTTTTGACTCCGCCAGTAAAGGGCAAACTTTCTGATGCAAACAGGGCGCCCAGGCATAATACCCCCGCTTCAATAACCGATCTCTTAAGTCCTGAAGGGCACGCCCGTCATCACGCGTGGATGGTTCTACAATTAAAATAGACTCAAAAGTATCAAACAAAGAGGGCCATTCACTGAGCTCTGTTGCAACATAAGAAAGCACTAACAAGTCCTTTGTTTTTAGTTGCTGAGAAGAGTGAATCCATTGCAAGGAAGCCTGTGAAGAAGGCACTAGCTCTTCATGTAACCGAAGCGCCTGAGAGCTTCTATCAAAAAAGAATGCTGAACGAAATTGGCCAAAGGGCTCAAGAAAAGGGGTGGAGCTTAATCCAGATCCAAAATCTAAATAACTATTGAGCCCATTAAAAAAACCTAAGGAAAGACCTTGATCTACCACCGCCTGAAGGCGCACTGAGTTTAAAGGCAAATAGTAAGTTAAATAAGCAATTTGAAACCACTTCTCCGTCCACAAGGTGGGAGCCTTAGGGTTTTCGATGTAGTAATTGGAGGCCTTGACAATGCAATTGGCAATCTCCTTTGAGCTTCGCAAAGTCAACTGATGATGTTTCTTTAGTAATTGCTCTACACGTATCAATAGATCTGAAGAGACCTCGTAGCGACGGTCAGAGCGTGGAAACTTTGTTTTTACCTGATTTTTTTGAGACATAACAAGCCTGGTCCGCCTTTTCAAAAAGTAAATGAGAGCTTGCCATGTCAGATTCTAAAGTTGCCACTCCCATGGAAGTAGTGACTTCTAAACGTACATCCTGCCACATAAACTCATGCTGATCGATGGTAGATCGAATTCGCTCAGCCACCTCTACAGCTCTCTTAAGAGGGCAGTTAAACATTAGCAGAACAAATTCTTCACCGCCGTAGCGAGCAAAAAAATCGTTCTGTCGAATCACACCACTTTTGATAATAGCGGACATTTCTTTAAGAACATAATCCCCTGCTGCGTGACCATGTGTATCGTTAACTCTTTTAAAATTATCTAAATCAAAGACCACAAGACTTAGCGGAATGTCAGCTGATCTTGATTTTTTAAAATACTCTTCTATTTTATTTAAATAGGCGCCTTTATTATAAATTTGAGTTAGAGAATCTATCTCAGATTTATCCATAACCTGCTGTTGAGCTATGGATTCGATATTCCCCTTTTCCAGAAATTTAAAGAGAACGTTCCCCATCTTGACCTGATCATTATTTCTCAGTGGATAGGTTTGTTGTGGTGTTATTTTTTTTCCACCAAGCTCTGTTCCATTGGTAGAACCAACATCTTGAAGATTTACTTTTTGATCAACAACAAATAGCTGACAGTGAACTTTGCTTACACTTTTATCATCAATAAAAATATCACAATCAGGACCCCGCCCCACCGATAGACCTGGCTTATTTAAAAACCACTGCTTTCCCATCTGAGAAATAGGCCCCATAATCATCACCAACGAGGGTGGCATGTTCTGAGCCTCTGTGATTTTACCTTTAAAAGTAGTATCACCTGCTATGACAGTTTTTTCGTTATCATCACTCATGCTGTATTCCTTACGATGCAAATGCAAAACCCAGTCTTAATATTATACCCAACCTGAAATGAGTGTCTCTAGATTCAAGAAAGGAGTCTCGTCTTAGGTAGAGTTTCAACTAAGAGTTTTCTAATATTTGGCGTGCCAGGACCTTGCCCCGCTCTACGCCAGGCTGATTAAAAGTATCAATATCGATGGCCTCACCTAAAGTGCCTACAACCAACTCCCAAAACATAAATAAATAACCCAGCGTACGTGAGTCTAGTGATTGCAGATTGAAATGCTGGCAGGGAACACCCGACTCTTCCAAAGCCATTCCTGTTGCTTGTGCCTCTGCTCCCAGCAAAGCACCCATAGACTTTCCACGAAGACCTTTGGTGGCTTGAAAAAGAGGGCGGGACAATGGTTTTCCAAAGTTTTCCACATCATTAAATCTGAAAAATGAAACAAACTTATCCGAAGCACCTTCAGCCAACTGCTGGAGAACTGAGTGTTGGTCATTGGCACCCACCAAAGATATGGGTGTACTCACTCTTTGCGGAGTTTTCCCTTGACGATCTTTCTTTTTGGCTAAACTTTCCGCCCAAAGCTGTTCTAGCCATAAACCAAAGTAACGCATTCTTGAGCTGTAGAACCAAAAAATGCTGATCCACTTTTCATTTTTAAAACTTTCTAAAAATTGAAGAGCTGTTTCAGCCACTAACTGTTTTTGCTCTAGCGCGACACCAGCGCCCTCCATCATTTGAAGTACGGAAGCCCCTCCAAAATGAGCAGCAAGCAAACCCACTGGACTTAAAACAGAAAAACGACCGCCAACATCCAAAGGAACCTCTAACTGTGTCACTCGGTGATCCTTCGCCCAATGAGATAGAGGACTCTCTTTGTCTTCGGTAATCACAGTAGAATAAGTTGAAAGTTGTAAATGATGATCCTCATAAAACTCAGAAATAAAATTCAACTGAGTCAAGGTCTCAACAGTAGACCCACTTTTAGAAACGAAGACCCAGTGCGTGCGTTCAAGGTTCAGAACATCGCCCAATTTTGACCAAAAATCCAGTGCATCAACATTTTCAAAAAAATAAACATTTTTAATTTGAAGAGTATCAGCTATTGCAAGACCACCTAACGAGCTACCACCAATACCACAAACAACCATCTGGTCAGCCAGCGGAGCAATCTCTTCTCCTCTTTTAAGAACAGACTCCCATAATATTTTGCGTTGAGGCAGTTGGTGAAAACCTAAATCTTTTCTATTCACCAGTCGTTGATAGGCAGAAAGGCTTTGAGAGAGCTGAGCTTCAGATGTTTTATAATGTGAACAAAGTTTTATCATAGTCACAAAATATGACGCGTGAATTAAGCAACGTCAACGTCTGTTTCTACTCTGTGATACCCTTTCCACTCTTTAAGGCGGCCACGAGGACGTTCTGTGGTAGGGGTATCAGAGCTTTGTACATAGTCAATGAGCACATAGGTTAGTTTCGTGATTTTTCCAAGTGATGTAATATCCAAAGAGGTCAGTTCTGTCCAAGTTCCCGTGTTAAAATACTCTTTATTTCTTGCAAACTGTCGGTACATATAAACATGGGTGTGACCAAATATGACGGTGTGAACTCTCTCGTCAGCAAGTATTTTTTCTGCAGATACTTCTAAGTCTGGAAATACAGCACTCTCTTTAATAATTTGTAAAATTCTTGTCAAAGTCCAATTGTGCCTGGGGTTTCTTGCAAAGGCCGTTTTAAAAAAGAAATTTACAAGCAAAAACATAGTTTTCAAGGTATATAAAGTGTCGTTTAAAAGTCCCCAACGAACAAAGGCTTGAAATGGCCTCACCTTATCCACATAAGGTCGAGACTCTTTAATACGTAAAACAAAATCCACAAAAAAATGAGATCCGAAAGGCAAGTTTAAAATGGGTTCTGGCAAATTCTTTTTTAAGAAAAATTTGCGGGGGTCAATACGATTCGCCGCCTCATGCATATGACCATGCTCAATATGAACACCATCAAAAAAATAAACAATACTACGATATTTTATCTGTGCATTAAGTGCCTCATTAAAATACCTCTGGCAAGATGGCCAAAGCATGCACTGATCATGATTACCCACAACATAAGTGATCTTATGTTTTGGATCTTGAGCAAACTTCCTCATGGCATCAAAGGCAATGGGGTGGCCATCAACTATATCTTTCAGAACAGCAAGAGATATACTCTCAGTAATAACAGTCAAAAAGTGTCCACGATAATCCACTTGAAGGAAATTAAAAAAGTCGCCATTGATAATAAGTTCGACTTCGGCATCAGCAAACTCACCAGATGTGTAGTAGTTCAAAAACTCTGCGTACTGCTCATCGTATAAAAACTCTTCAAGTGAGTTCGTAGCTCCATCAATAAGCTTTCCCTTACCAAAATGAAGATCACTAATTACTAATTTTATTCTTCTCATTGAAGGCCCCTACTAACTGGCCACAAATACAATATTTCGGCTCTTATGCTTGCCATGATACATGGCCTTATCTGCCATTTCGATAATTTCTTCTCTTGTCATAGCATGCTTTGGATAACTAGCAATGCCTATACTTAAAGTAATTTTCAATTCGGTATCATCTACTTTGAATATTGTAGACTCCACATCTTTGCGAATACGCTCACCCACAATGCGTGCATCTTCAGCAGGAGTATTTACCAGAAGCAAGACAAATTCATCTCCCCCATAGCGAAAACCATAATCTACAGAACGAATCTTTTTTCTTAAAATAGCACTTAGCTGGGTTAGGATTTTTGATCCCACCAAGTGTCCTTGTGTATCATTGACTCTCTTAAAGTGATCAATATCAAGGAAGAGTACCGAAAATGGGGTTCCATTTCTTTTGCCGCGGCTGATTTCAGTATCCAAAGCTAAGCCCAAGTATCTCTGATTATAAAACTCTGTGACATCATCAATGTAACACAAACTTTTTGCTGCAAAATAATCGCAGGCTCTAGAATAAGATTGAGAAAGCCTTTCCACCCAATAGTAAAAAGTGTCTTTTGGGATAGTAGCTTTTACATCTAAAAGAATCATGTGTCCAAAAAATATATTTCGTGCGGCAAGAGGAATCACCATACAGTGTTGTCCTTTGAGTTCAAAATCAAAGATGCGAAAAGATTTTTGGGCATCATTTGTTAATAGGGAAGAATCACCAGCTTTGTTGCCTTTTTCAATAGATAGAATAAGATCTGTGATTTGTTGAGGCGATAACTCTTTCCAAATAACACTTCGACGCCCCCAACGGTCGCCCTCTTCATCGCCATTTAATAATTTTACTTTCCACAGTTCTTCTCTGTAGTAAGAGATGTCACCATCCACTAGCCATAAAATATTTGAAGTTTGTAACTTTGACCCTAGAAAAGACATAAAGCTTGCCATCAGCGATTCGGGTTCAAGCCAATCCAATGCTCTATCTAGCTCTCTTTGATAACTAAAGAGTGTTTGGTATTGCTGGAGCCTCCTCTGCTGAGAGGCTGCTCGCAATAGACTTTGCATTTTTAGTCTCAAGGCCTTGTCAGAAGATAAATATCGTAAAAACCCACAGCGGGAATTTACGAGCGGAGCTTCTTGCTTTTTAGTCTTATCACTTCCTATATAAAGAATAGGCTTAGTGGGCCATTTCGCATAAACATTCTCACACCATGCTTTCCATTTCGAATTTAAGTGCATACCTCGTATAATAATATCCACTTGTGACACATCCACGGCTGACTCTTCACCAAGATATTGAACATGATGCCCCCAGCTTTGAAGGCGAAGCCCCTCTGACTCAAGATAGCGAGGGCTATCTTCTAGTAGTAAAATGTTTAATGGCTTCGACTTCTTCATCTTCAATTTTTCCTATTGAGCCTTTTTAAATTCTTCTTCTGGAGCGCCCTCAGTCGCGTCCAAAGACACACCTTCTAATAAATGCTGAGCTATCCGCAATGCTTTTACTGAACGTCTTGTTCTATCTTCCAAGAGCTCAAAATCAGTTTTAGATTTTTTTAACTTTATATTGAGATATTCAATTTCATCATGTTTTTTATCTAGGGTCTTTTTAAGATCTAAAATAACTTGGTCTTTCATTCGCACTATGGCGACACTTTCCTGCCTAGCCAACTCCAATTGATGTTCGAGTTCACGTTCACGCTGGCGTTCAGAACCGCCAGATTTCAGTTTTTCTAAAAGTTGGTCATAATCTTCTTGAAGTCGACGACGCAATTGTTGCTCTTTATACACTTGGCTCTTCACTTCGCTGAGCTCTGATTCGTATCTCGATCTTTCGCTATCTAAAAGTTTTTTAAGGCGTAAATTTTCCTCATCTGCCTCGGCAGCTTTTGCGCGTTTCTCCTGAAGATTTGTTGTTGCTGGCGGCGGCTCTAGGCCCACTGAACCTTGTGTCTGCTCAGGATTTAAAGATACCTCTACCCTAGCCTCTTCTTCTGTTAAAAGCTTTGTCAGGTCATTTTTTAAGTCATTCACCTGCATTAAAGAATTTAAGGTCTTTTTCTTGTTCTCCATCTCTAGATAAATCGGAAAACTAGGTATATGTGTTTAATCTTTTACCAAAAAACGGCGAACCCTCGAGAGAGAATAGGCCCTTGGTCCAACTACCTAAAAGGCAGTTGGATAAGAAATGACTTCTAAGTAATGACCATGACGTTGGTTGAGCTTTTCTAATGTTAAATCTGCCACTGACTTCGTCCCAAAGTCCTGAACGGTAAAACTAGCGAGCAAACAGCCTTCCACACAAGCTCTCTTAAGATCCGCGAGGGAATGGCTTAAATTATTTTTAGCCAAAAATCCAAAGAAACCACCAGCAAAAGTGTCTCCTGCCCCAGTAGGATCAACAACTCTAGAAATAGGAAAGGCAGGAAGAACAAAAAATTGCTCTTCGGCATAAAGTAAAAAACCATACTCACCACGCTTAATAACAACGGCCTTGGGCCCCATGCGCACAATCTCTTGAGCGGCAGCAATGGCATTTGCTTTACGAGTTAAAAGTTTCGCTTCGCCCTCGTTGATAAGCAGAGCATCTACTTTTTTAAGAACTTCTTGAAGAGCATATATTTTTGATTCAATCCAAAAGTTCATTGTGTCCATGGCCACAAACTTTGGTTTTTCAACTTGTGATAAAACCTTTAGCTGTAGCTCAGGGTCGATATTCGCTAAAAAAACATACTCTGAATTTTTATAATTGCTGGGAAGCTTAGGATCAAAATGTTCAAACACATTTAAGTGAGTCGCCAGTGTAATAGCATTGTTCATATCTTTGTCGTACTCACCTTCCCAATGAAAGGTACGACCTGGAGCCCGCTCCATACCACTCACATCAACACCTCGGCTGGTGAGCATTTCAATATTTTTTTGTTCGTAGTCTTCACCCACAACACCCACGATGCGCACAGGGGCGTACATAGATGCTGCTAAGGAAAAGTAATTGGCAGAACCGCCAAGACTTCGCTCGGCTCGTCCCTCTGGGGTTGAAATTGTATCATACGCTAAACTTCCTACGACTAAAATGTCAGCCATTTGCTGTCCTCCATCCCGGGTGTCCTTCAAACTTTGATCTTAACTGGCCACAGGCCGCATAAATATCTCGCCCCATGGTTCTTCTGATAAAAACGGAATGCCCGCGACGGATCAACTCATTTTGGAATTTTAACACCGTGCTCACTTCAGGACGCTGAAATTCAGAGCCCTCGTGCTCATTAAAGGGAATCAGGTTCACCTTATTAGGAACCGATTTCACAATATTATGAACCCTGACGGCATCCTCTAAGCTATCATTCACTCCCTTAAGCAAAACATACTCAAAAGTAATACGATCCCTTGTCTCCTGAGTAAACTCTGCACAAGCTGCCATAAGTTCTTTAAGAGGGTACTTTTTGTTAATGGGCATTATAATGTCACGCAGTTCATCACTGGAAGCATTGAGACTCACCGCCAAACGAACCCCTGCCTCCGCCACATGTTTTATTTGAGGCACCAAGCCTGATGTAGAGACTGTGATCTTCTTTCTTGAAAGATTTATACCGGCGCCATCACACAAAACGTCTATGGCCCCGAAAACTCCTTCTAAGTTATCCAAAGGCTCGCCCATACCCATAAAGACTATGTTTGTGATTTTTTGCTCTCCTACCAACTGACTGTTGGCTTGTAAGAATTGGCCTACAATATCGGCCACACCTAATCTTCGTTGCAACTTTTGCTTTCCGGTAAAGCAAAACTGGCAAGCCATATTGCAACCGATCTCTGAAGACACACAAAGGGTCATACGATCCTCAGCAGGGATCAACACACACTCAACTGTTTTTTGCTGTCCCACATCTACAAGTAATTTTTGAGTGGTGTCTCGACTTTTTGCTGCGGTGACAATGGGAGGCAAGTGAAAGATAAACTTACTTTTTAATTCTTCTCGAAACGTCTTCGATAGATTTGTCATCTGATCAAAATCGGTCACACCCCGACGATACACCCAAGTGAAAAGCTGTTCCGCACGAAAGCGCTCTTTTCCTAAGCCACTCAAAAGCTCCATTAACTGAGCACGGGTATAGTTATAAAAGTTATAAGGGGCCTGTTGATCTACATTCATAGGCGGCGAACATACCACCCTTGCCTATAAATCTCCAGTGAAGTGTCGGTTATGGGAATTAATTTATGACTGAAATATGCCTTTGCAAGAAGTCCTCTAACTCCTTGATTTCACAAGGAACACAGCCAATTTTTCCCACCACAACGCCAGCCGCAGCGTTGGCCAGCAGGCAAGACTCCTCAAGACTCAAACCCGAAGCCCAAGACATAGACAGTGTGGCAATAACTGTATCTCCCGCACCAGCCACATCAAAAACCTGACGGGCAAACGTAGGGATTTGAATATGTGAGCCCCCTTCGTATAGGCTCATTCCATCCCTTCCCCTTGTGATCACCAAGGTAGGAGACTGAGTGGCCTTTCGAAGAATATCTCCAACCTCTTGTAAAGAGTCCGAAGCCTTTCGAAGTTCATCAAACTTTAAGCCTGACAAACCAACTGCCTCATCATAGTTAGGAGTCATTAAGTCTGACCCTCGATAGTAGTGCACTGGAGTGTTTCGATGAGGATCTACAAAGACCTTTAGATTTTTAGATTTTGCAATTCGGATAACTTCTTGCACACAACTTTCGCTAACGACACCCTTAGCATAGTCTTGAATGATCACACCGTCGGCTTGTGGCAATAGGCTTTTAACCATTTTCACTATTTGTTGCTCCACATCTTCGCTTAAAAACTTCTGTCTTTCATAATCAATACGCAAAAGATGATGCTGTCCTGACATGACTCTTAACTTACGAGTTGTTGGCCGTGTGGCGTCCTCAATAAGATACTCTGGTGAAATATGTCTTTGGCTTAAAAGGCTTTTTAATTGCTGAGCTGTTTCATCACGACCCACAACAGAAACTAGAAAACATTCACCACCTAAGCTTGTAATGTTTTGAGCCACGTTGGTTGAGAGGCCCAATCGATAATCTGTAGAGTTCTCACTGATCACTTCAACCACCGGAACAGGGGCCTCCGGGCTGATGCGCTTCACATTTCCAAAAACATATTCATCAAGGCCAGAATCTCCCACCACAATCATCTTTCGCCCACGAATGCGGGGGAGCTGATCTAGAACAGTGACTAAACGATCTTTTGTTAATTTTCTTAGTTGCTCAGACATAATTTAACCTTTTCATAAACTGTATCGACATCAATATCTTTCATGCAATCAAATCGAGCACACTTTTCCATGAGACATTCCATGTGTCCAGGGCATTCGACCTCGGGAACCACGGTCATTGCCCTTGCTCCTAATGGACCCCAACGTTTAGGAGCTTGAACTCTTACCGGCGAATAAATTCCAACAACAGGAATCCCCAAAGAGCTTGCTACATGTATAGTTCCCGTAGAAGGAGCCACCACAGCCCTTGCTCCACCCAAAACCTCCATCCACTCTTGAGGTGTCTGTAAAATGCGACTTTTAATTTGAGGATGACTCCCTGATAAGTGCTTTAGTACAGCTTTAAGAACCTCCTGCTCCGCTGGAGAGGCCGTTAACACCACAGGCATATCTTCTGACAGCCGTTGAATTAGCTTAGCATAGTAACTAGAAGGCCAATTTCTAGCTGAACCACCCATCCCTGGATGAACAACAAGGTAGGGGGCATGAGGGGAAATGGCGGGGGTCTGCAAAGTGAGGGGCCCCATTTGAGAGACATCAAAATCAATACCAAGGCCATCAGCCACAAGGCGTCCATTGTATTCACTTTCGTGATATAGCGCCTGGCTTCTTTTCTGTCGAATGGCTTTATTGAAGAACAAATAAGAGTGCCATTGGCTTTTAACCCCTATCCTCCAAGGCACATTGGCCATCCAAAAAAGTAAACTCACCCACCATGGCGCATGAAAAATGATAACCACATCATTTTTCTGAGCCCTGACTTTAGACAAAAGTCTATAGAATCCCAGAAGAGATACTCTCTTTGGCCAGGCCCAAACATCTCGAGGGGGCCGCGCCTGCTGAGCCACAAACTCTAGACCTTCAGAGACAACCCATGCCACTTTGGATCTGCCAAAAACCCTCATTTGATCCACTGGAAGACTAAGAATAAGATCCCCCAAGCGATCCAATCTCACTAAAGTGACTTTTTTATGAAGAAGATCAAGGGGCTTAGGTCTTTTGATTAGTTTCATGCAATGGTCCTATTGTATGTTTGCGCCTTTAAAATTCCCAGCAAAAATTTGACTTTGATAAACCCTTTGGAGAGGATGGAACTGTTTTAATTTCTAAGGAGCAAGCTCACATGGATCACATCACTGAAGGCCACCTGTATAGTAACATCATCAATAGTTTAGAAGAAGCCGCTAGGGTGATCGATGCCGATCCCAATATCATCGCGCGACTCAGAAAACCAAAGCGCGCTCTGGTCGTTAGCATACCCGTACGAATGGATGACCATTCTGTAAAGGTATTTACTGGCTATCGTGTTCAGCACAATCAAACTTTAGGCCCGTGGAAAGGTGGTATTCGCTATCATCAATCCGTAAATCTTAGTGAAGTCGCAGCTCTTGCGATGATCATGACTTTTAAAAACTCTTTGATGCACTTGCCCTTAGGGGGCGCTAAAGGTGGCATTTCAGTCGACCCCACGAAGCTTTCTCGAACTGAAAAGCAGAATATGACTCGTCGATACACTTCGGAAATATCTCCATTTATTGGCCCACAAATAGACATCCCCGCCCCCGATGTAGGTACCGATGCTCAAACGATGGCGTGGATCATGGACACGTACTCTCAAGAAAAGGGCTATGCCTGCCCTGGTGTCGTCACCGGAAAACCATTGGAAATTGGTGGTTCTTTAGGCCGAGAGGGCGCCACAGGCATGGGAGCCATCTACTGTATGGAAGCAGCAGCCAATACTATCGACATTAAAGTTAATTCTAGCTTTACCGTAGCCGTTCAGGGGTTTGGAAATGTCGGCTCCAATGCTGCAAAGTATGCCCACGAACTTGGCGCTAAGGTGGTGGCTATCTCCGATGTAGCAGGTGGTATTTACTCCTCGGATGGTTTCGATATTCCTAAGCTTTTGGAATACTACAAAGAGAAAAAAACTCTAAAGGGCTACCCAAACAGTGAGCCTATTTCTAATGAAAACCTCTTAGAACTTAAAGTTACATGCCTTATTCCTGCGGCCCTAGATGGTGTGATTAACGAAGAAAACGTCAATCGTATTCAGGCGAGAATCGTTGTGGAAGGCGCCAATGGCCCCACCACCTCTGCGGCCAGCGAAGTCCTTGGCAAAAAAGGAGTTCTTGTGATTCCTGACATTTGTGCCAATGCTGGTGGCGTGATTGTTTCTTATTTTGAATGGGTTCAAGACATTGGGTCTTATTTTTGGAATGAAAATCAAATTCATCAAAACTTAAAGCAAATGATTGTTCCGGCCTTCCAGCGCGTTTGGGATATGAGTCAGGATATGCAAGTGGATATGCGTTTAGCTGGATGGGCTTGCTCCATTCAACGTCTACAACGGGCCATGCTACTAAGAGGTCTCTATCCTAGGTAATCCCCCTTTTCACTTACGCCCTTGGCTCCTTCTGCCGCCTCAGATGGCTCATGACTTAGGCGGCCCACTACTCAATTTTTATAGCCACTTTGTGAGCTCTAAAAAAATTCAATGGAAGCCACTTTATTGGCAAGGACACACTTTTTCAAACCCCATTGGAATTGGCGGGGGTTTGGATAAAAATGGAGAGCAGCTTTTAGCCTGGCAAAAAATGGGCGTTGGTTTTTTAGAGGTCGGCACTGTCACTCCAGAGGCACAAGCCGCCAATCCGGCTCCTATTATTGATCGTCACCTATCAGAACTCACACTTTGGAATAAAATGGGCTTTCCAAATAAAGGGTCCAAGGCTCTTTTTAAAAAACTAGAAAACTTTCAAAAAGCGAAGCAAGTTCCTCTTTTTATTAACATAGGTAAAAATCGAGAAACACCCATTGAACAATCCCATGATGACTATCTTTACCTTATCGAAAGGCTTCATCCTTTTGCAGATGCCTTTGTGGTTAATATCTCAAGCCCCAATACAAAAAATTTAAGACAAATTTTTTCTTCTCAATATCTCCATGATTTTTTGCTTCCCATCTCTAACCTTTGCCAAAAGCTAAAAAAACCTTACCTACTTAAACTTTCACCTGACCTTAACGATAAAGATTTTTTTCATGTGATTGAGACCAGTCGCAAACTCTCCGTAGCGGGTTGGATAATGAGCAACACCACTCTTCACCGCCCACCCCAATCACACTGGCCCCAAGAAGGTGGTTTAAGTGGTTTAGCCCTCCAACCACTTGCGGAAAATATGCTAAAAAAAATAGTGATGCATCTTGGGAGTGAAAAATCAAAATATCTTATTATCAGTACAGGTGGAATTTTGACCCAAGATGATTTTTTTAAAAGATTAGAAATGGGTGCTGATTTAGTACAGGCCTATGCCGCTTTTGTATTCCATGGCCCGCAATGGGCGCAACAAACGTGCCCTTCCGTACCATGACAATTTACCGCAAAAAAACGTATCCTTAATACAAGATGAGAAACAAAAGAGCCATTTGGATTCCAGTTGTCACCGCTATCATCAAAAAAAATGATCGAGTGTTGTTAGGTCTACGACCAGAAGGACACAGCCTTGCGGGCCAATGGGAGTTTCCTGGTGGAAAAATAGAGCTTGGCGAATCCCCCAAAGAGGCCCTTAAAAGAGAGCTTAAAGAAGAACTTGATATAGATGCCGAGGTGGACACTCTACTTTTAGCCAATACTCACACCTATGGAGAAAAGGGAGTGATTCTTCTCTTTTACAAAGTGCATTTTTGGAAGGGAGAGCCAAAAGCAGCTCATCATAAAGAAATTCGCTGGGTTCACCCAGACGAAATACCAAAAATGGACATCCCAGAAGGCAATCGGCGTATTTTAAAAGAAATTCTAGATATCCTTAAGATCTAGGAGGAATCTATGAAATATCTATTAGGTCTAGCTTTGCTATTTTTTGCCACTGTTGGCCATGCCACAGGCGAGGTCTCCCTTAAGTTTAAAGCACAAGGCAGCTTTTTTAAAATTGAAGTGACTGAAGAGAGCGGCTATCGCTCCGGACTTTATACGAGCTTAGGAGGAAGAGCTCCTTTATCTGCGGAGATTGTTGATGACCGCCTTAGTATGTTTTTTGGAAACGCAGAAAGCTGGCTAAACATTGATACCGCAGATACAAAATCAAACTATCGGGGCTACTTTGCAGGGATCGGTGTGACACGTATCGAAGTTTGGCAAGTGGCTGGTAAGAATATCCGCATGCGAGGGAACATGGATGACTCCGTGGATTTTGAAGTGAATGTGGATAGCAAGAAAGGCTACCTGACTCTTCACTGGGATACTTTTAGCCTAGAGCTCAAAAAAGATAAGAAAGTGGCTGGGAATTGTTCGGGCGCTCTATACTACGATATGTACAAGGTGGGAACCCTTAGCTGTAGCTCCTCTGGAGATTTAAAAGATACTTTTTTTACAAACCAAATAGATATCATTGCTTGGCTAGTTCAAACATTTGTTAGCCCTAGCGAGAAACTTAACCTAACACCTTCTTTAAAGCATTAATCACCAAAGACTGTTCAGCCTCTTTGAGCTCGGGAAAGATCGGTAGAGCTAAAGAGTGCTGGGCTGCTTTTTCTGCCTCCGGCCAACCCTTTTCTTCGCAAACTCCCCTTAAAATTTTCTGTTCAGGAATCGTCAATGGATAATAAATTTCTGTAGGCACACCTTCAGAAGCTAAAGCCTCTTGCACTTTGTCTCTATTAGGAACTCTCACAACAAACTGATTCCAAACATGAGTGCAGTTCTCGCTCACATAAGGCAGAACAAGTCCTTTATCAGTTAAACTCTTCAATTCCTCAAAATATCGTTGAGCATTTTTATTTCTCTGTTCTACCCATGTTCTTAAATGAGGTAGTTTAATAGCTAAATAAGCCACTTGAAGTGCATTCATTCGACTATTAGTACCTAGTATTTCATGATGGTAGCGGCGAGGCATGCCATGGGCGCGTAGCAACTTAACTTTTTCTGCTAAGCTAGCATCTTGCGAGGTAATCATCCCCCCCTCACCAGCACCACCCAAGTTTTTGGTGGGGTAAAAACTAGTAGCTCCTAAGTCACCCATAGTTCCCGCTGTGCGTCCCTTATAAGTAGCGCCAATACTTTGGGCAAAATCTTCTAAGACTTTAATTTTATGCTTCTTCGCTATTTCAAGAATGGGATCCATATCCGCGCATTGACCATAAAGATGCACTGGTAAAATTACTTTTGTTTTTGGTGTGATCTTATCTTCAATCAGCTGTGTATTTATATTGAAGGTTTTAGGGTCAATATCCACAAAAACTGGCTTAGCTCCCACTAGCAGTATAGCCCCTGTCGAAGCAAAAAAACTGTAGGGGCTTGTGATGACTTCGTCCCCATGCTGAACATCCAAAGCCCGTAGAGCCAGAACAAGAGCATCTGTTCCGTTGGAAACAGTCACTGCATGTTTAGCATCCATCCAATCAGCCACATCCTTTTCAAAGTTCTGAACTGTCTCACCTAGAATAAAGGCCTGCTTTTCTAGAAGTTCAGAAAATTTTTCTAGTACTTGATTTTTAATGGGCTGATACTGACGCGAAACATCAAAAAACGGAAATTTATAAGAAGTAGACATAAGTGACTCCTCCAACTTGCACAGTATAGACTGAAGAAGTAGAGCCTACAAGAAATTGAAAAAAAAGTAGATCCGAGGAAAAAACGACTCAAATGATAAACAACTTTGTAGCAGAAAAGCAACGCTCCCTATGGCCATGGAAAAGTAATCCACCACCCACGTCTTTAAATATTTGTTTTGTTGCAAGAAAATTTGCTTTTGGAAGTCGCCCCACAACCGAGAGCTATTTATGGCCGATTGCAAAAGGTCTCGTAAAGAAAGGCCACAAGGTTAGCATTCTTACCTATGCGCCAAACCAAAGTATGACTGACTCCACCGTAGAAGGAGTTCAGATTTTTTTTACCCGAGAGCACGAGCTCTACGAACAGGAAAAGGCTTTTAAAGATACCTTTGCGCGACTTCACTATGAAAATCACTTTCACATTGTTCATATTCTTGATAGCTGCGGCTTGGAAATTGCTAAAAATAGAAAGCAATATGTAATCTCAGTAGCTCTGGACGCAGGGGCCACCCAAATGTCACAACTATTTGCGATAGCAGGTATGGCTCAAGAAAGCCTTGGAAGTTTAATGGCGACAAGCTTCGCCGTGGCCTATAAATTTTTAAGGACTTACTTTGATAAAGATCGTCATCTACTGAAACACGCCGATGGAGTGTTTGTTATGACGCCATTTGAAAGAAAAATTTTAGAGCGCTATTATATGTACCCTGACTACCATATTTATTCAGTACCCTATGGGTTTGATATCTCTGATCTCAAAGACAATTGGCTCGATCGCAGCAATGAGATTAATTTAGGATCCATTAAACTACCCCCCGAGGCGCAGGTCATTCTCACCGTCTCTGATATGACAGAGATTCACTCCATGATCTGCCTCTTAGAGGCTTTCGAAAGATTAGCTGTTAAAAACTCAAATGTTTTTTTAATTATTCTTGGCAATGGGCCTAAATATTTTGAAATTGAATACGAACTTTTAAGTTTAGCCTTAGGCAACAGAGTTTTCATGCCAGGACCATTAAAGAATCAAGATCTCAGTCATTTTGTCCAAGCTTCAGATGTTTTTATTAATTTGAGTTCAAAATCTGCCGGCTTCGACCCCGCTGTTATTGAGGCCATGGCTCAAGAAAAAATTGTCATTGGTTCAGAGGTTGGCGTGCTCTCGAGTCTCATTGAGGATGGTGTTGATGGTTTTTTAGTTCGTCCCGCCGACGTCAAAACCATCAGCCGTCTGCTCACCGAAATTTTTTCTGGAGATTTTCACCATCAAGAGATTAAATCTCAAGCGCGGCAAAAAGTTTTAAAACTCTTCGACACATCAAAAATGGTAGACGAAACCCTTATTTCTTATTTCAATATACTTAAAAAAATAGGACGCTATTAAATGAACATAAAGAACCCCACCATCCACACACTCGTCAGCTGGCCCATTCCTCATCTTGTTTTGCTTTATGCCCTGGCTCTAATGACCAGCATGTCTGGCATGGAAATTTTTGGTTGGTCCATTGTTGCCGCTGTTCTGATCTTTGGGTTCTTTAATCAAATCCTGCATTTTCACCCCTTTAAACCATTCACTTTAGGAGTAGAGATCCCTCTATTGGGCCTCATCTTTATTACATGGCTTGGTCTTTATCTTAATGCCCCTCAAGCAGATATGCTTTTTGAAATGGGACGACTTCGTTGGATTGTTTTACTTTATTTTTTAACCTACGGAATTTCTTTATTTCCCGTCCTGAATCGAGTGATGACAGTTCTCATATGGGGCTCCACAATTGTCGCTATCTATGCCATTTACCAACACTTCACTGGCATTGATATTATTCGTTGGAACCATAGAGCCGTAACCCCTGCCCCTTTTACAGGTGCCACTGTTTTTCAAAACACTGGTTTTCTGAGTCACCACCTGACCTATGGGTACTCATTTTCAATGCTTATCTGTTTTCCTTTTGCAGCCCTGCTCTTAAGTCAAAAAAGATCGACGAGAGCAAGGCTGTTTTATCTTTTAGCTATCACGCTCATTGGTCTGAGCTTGGTATGGACC
>Ga0066639_10000679_pt1 | contig 29893 bp, 29 predicted proteins | sample CryGeyCG2114_010_2_FD_59504 | JGI IMG/M metagenome (GOLD analysis project Ga0066639, IMG submission 59504) | Groundwater microbial communities from aquifer - Crystal Geyser CG10_big_fil_rev_8/21/14_0.10 | ecosystem: Environmental > Aquatic > Deep subsurface > Groundwater | place: USA: Utah...
GTATGTATTATGTGTTAGAGTCGCTATTTCTTCCAAAATTCCATGTAATCGCACCTCAAGACGCACCCCTACCTTTTCTGGTGCGAAGTGAATATCTGAAATCCCTTCAGAAGTACAGAATTGCTGTAGTTTCTTTTGAAGGTTTGGGCCATCGAGCTTGTTCCATTCAATGTTTGTTTCCATCTGTTTATTATACCATATTAGGCTTTATATAGCCATTCCTAGTTTTGCCCTGAATTATAGGAATAAGTGTACGATACGGTCTCTATTATGGGTCTTGCCTCGCATGCATTATCGGAGACACAGCGAAAACGCCTTGCTCGTCAGCGTATTCTCATTGTTCATGCTGCCCTCCTACTGGCACTTTTAGTAGTAGTTGCGCGTTTATTAGAGCTTCAAATCCTGAAAGGAGATGACTATCGAAGCCAAGCGCAGTCGCAACATTTCGGTGGAGTTGTTCTGCCTGCAAAACGTGGTGTCATTTATAGTATGAACAGTAAAACTGGTGAGGAAAGCATACTTGCTACAAATACAACACTTGATATGGTTTACGTTGATCCTCTTATTACTGATCGACCAACGTATGTTGCTGCAGAGCTTGCACACCTTTTTGTAACACCAGATTTTCATGCATTATGTGGAGCAGGAAAAAAAGAGTGCCCAACAGAACTAGCTGAATTTTATGCTGATTCTTTTGATCCACTTGAACGCGTTGCTCATTTACAGTCTGGCGCGTTACTAGAGCCACTAACAGGTGGACTGCCCGATGTTTCACCAGAGAATATTCCTGACATTGAAGATATTCGTACAGCATTTTCACGCGATATAGAAAAGCGTATTTCTGAAAAACGTGTGACATTTGTCCCTCTTGTTTATGGTGCGACGAAGGTTCAGATGCAAGCGGTAAAGGATCTTAGCCTTGATGGTGTGTATGTTGTAGAAGAGTCAAAGATTATTTTCGCAGATCCTGAGGAAATTTCTTCTACAAAAATTGCAAGCATGGCACGAGATCTAGAACCGTATATTGATATGGATGATACGGTTATTAGGCGTCTTCTTCGTTCAAAGCCACTTCGTTACGTGCCAATAATGCGAAAGCTTCCACCTGAGCTATCACTGAAAGTACGTGAATTAAAACTACAGTCTGCACAGGATACAAATGAGCTGCGTGCAGATGCTCCGACGAGAGAGGCTGCGTTAAAGATAAATGATCCTATGCGCAGTATTGCTCTTATTCCTGAACACTGGCGATACTATCCAGATGGAAAAGTAGCGTCGCACGTTGTTGGTTTTTTGAACTCGCAACAAGAGGCACAGTATGGAATAGAGCGAACCTTTAACCAAGAGCTCCGTGGTCAAGAAGGTCGTATTTCGACAATGTCAGACCCACAAGGAGGCCAGATCTTGACGTCAAATCAGACAATTGTAGATGCAAAAGATGGAGATAATCTCACGCTTACTATTGATAGATTTGTTCAAAAGAAGGTTGAAGAGATAATGGACGAGGCAGTAAAACGCTTCGAAGCCGAGGCAGGGCAAGCCATTATTATGGATCCTTTTACAGGTCGCATTATCGCAATGGTTAATGCTCCAACATTCGATAGTAATAATTTTGGAGCTGTATATAGCAAAGAGCCATGGTATTTAGATGAGGGAAAACAAAATGAAATTGTTGTGGAAATTTATCATCCAATTACGAATCAATTTGTTGTGAAGATGTATTTGAAGGATGTGTATTCTGAGGAAGGGCGCGCAGAGTTGAGCGAAAAAACATATGAGGCTTTGCAGGAGATAGAGAAGATGTATGACCTCGAAGACATTATGCGGTATTATATTTATATTGGGGAAAATAACCGTCGAGAGATATTCCCAACAGATAGACCAGATTTCTGGCTTCGCTTCTCCAACAACATTGGTGTTGGTGCGTATCTTAATAGAAATATTCAGCAGATCTACGAGCCTGGATCTGTGTTTAAACCAATCACGATGTCGATTGCTATCGACCAAGGAGAAGTGAGTCCTGAGGATACCTACATGGACACTGGAACCGTTGAGGTCGATGAATATAAAATTAAAAACGCTTTGAATGCGCATTATGGGGAAGTAACGATGACGAATTGTCTAGAGTTCTCCATCAACACCTGTATGACATCTGTTTCTATGAAGCTTGGAAAAAAATTGTTTCACAGAATGATCGAACGATTTGGTTTTGGAAAGATAACAACAATAGAACTCGAAGATGAACTCCCAGGAGAGATTCTTCCATGGAAGAAATGGTCACAGGCACTTTTGGCAACATCTGCATATGGACAAGGAATATCTGCAACTCCTCTCCAGGTTATTACTGCGTGGTCTGCACTTGCAAATGGTGGGAAGTTGATTCGTCCAACAATCGTTGACCATGTTACGAAGAGTGATGGCACAAAAATTTCAACAAAACCGTTTGTTGTCGATCAAGTTATTACGGAAGAAACATCAGATACCATCTCTGCAATGCTTGTATCTGTTGTCAATAATGGCTTCGGTCGAAGTGCTGGTGTTGAGGGGTATAGTATCGCAGGAAAGACTGGTACGTCTCAGATGGCGGGTCCTGGTGGTCAGTATGAAGTTGGTACTGGTTCGTCTATTACATCGTTTGCAGGTTTTGCTCCTGCGAACCATGCAAAATTTGTTATGCTCGTTAAATTTGATAGGCCAAAGGCGACAGGTATTGAATTCGGTTCTAACTCTGCTGCTCCAGTGTTCGGTGATATTGCAAGATTCCTCTTTAGTTACTACGGGATTCCTCCTAGGGGAGAGTAGTTTTTGTGTCTTTCTTTCGAGCGTACGACAGTTTTTTATCGAGAGTATGCAGTGTATTTGAAAGCATAGTGTGCACTGTTTGCAGTGGTAGTTTTGTTTTTTCTTGGATTTCTCTGTAACTCGCTTTCTTTTCTCTTCCAATTCCGAGGCGCATTTCTAGAAAGACTGCTGTTGCCATATGTTCTTTACGTATTTTTTCAATGATGCTTTTTATCTCTGTGATTTCACTGTCTTCTGCTATTGCCTCAATGGAAGCTCTTGTCATATTATATTCAGAAATTTTTTGCATTGTAGGGTTTTCATATTGAGGTATTCCCATAAAATCAGCCATTGTTTCCATAATATCCAGTAATTCTACTTTTTGCTCATATTGAATTTTTCTCTTTTCATTTCTATCGAGCGTATCTGGATACTGCTCTTCTGGGTGCAGTGTTCTCATTATAATGCGTTGTCTGCTTACAGGTAGGCTTTCAATCGCTTCACCTATTCTTCCTACATGACGAGAGTCAAGTATCCGTAAAGCAGCTTTGCGTATAGCTGCATTTTTTGTCGTATTCAGAATTTCGAGAAGGGTAACATACCCTTTTTGTGCTTGTGTTGATTCACTATCCTGTAGTAAATAATGCGTACAGAGTTCTGGTATGGCAAGCATCTCACCCATTTGAATATTTGCCTCAGTGTTGCCAAGTGCTTCTGCAGTTTCACGTTGTGTTGCTATACGACCATTCTCATGTTGTCCAAGACGGTATGCCAGAATATCTCTATGTAATTCATTTTGTGTACTACTAAGGGCTGTAAAAATCTTTTTTCTGACATCTTCCCCCAAGCTTCTTATAGTCTTATTTTTATTTTTACCTTTGTCTTTAATCATGTTGATTACTTTTTGTAGATTGTGATCTGGGCCGATGATCCCTGACGCAAGGAGTAGTCGAGACTTAGCCTGAGCACGCAGTGACGTGATACCGCTTTGGCTCATTGAATAGCGTTGCATCATTTCTTTTACGCTGTGTGTTTCTCTATATTTATTTATGCCGTGCATTTCTCGCAATACCGCTGCAATCCTTTGGTCATCTCTTTCAATTTTATTAACTATTGCACTAACAGGAAGTACGCCGTTGTTTTCAATTGCTGTTTGAATAGTATCGGTGGCAACTTGTTCTATTTGTCCAACTCGTTGTTTTGAGAGCCCCATTTTTTCTGCTGTTTCCTCCTGCGTATATTTTTTACCATCCATGGCACCTGATCTGTAAAGAATGATCTTAGCAGCAGACATATCGAGGAAGCCAAGAAGTTTTCTTTTTTTAAGCATCCTCTCCTCTGAATCAATTGCATTCTCGACTACCTGTGAATGGTCAGCACCGCTTGGATGCCACTTCAAAAAAGTATCGGATGATTTCTCGTGGCCGATTACTCTTTTTCGTCTCCGTATCTCATTTAGTATACCCCACCGAATGTGGTTACATGCATGTGTTGAAAATAATACTTTTCGATTGATGTCAAAATTATCAAAGGCTTGAGCAATGCCAAGATATCCAATTTCTAAGGCCTCATCATTGCTAAAGTATAATCCTGTCTTTCTATTAAAGAAGTATATGAAATTAGTCAGACTAGTGATCAACTCTTCTGCAGCATCTGCGTCCCCCTCCTTTGCTCTATAGAATAATTCCAGTTGCCTATCTGCTGGGATTTTTTGAGAATCCCCGCCTTCCATAATATCTTTTTCATCTATGCGGATATCTGTTGCATCTTCAAGAGTGGTTAATAGTCCTAGTAAGTCTTCATCATCATGATGAATTTCTTCCATTCTTCCAATGCTCTCAAATGCGGTAGCCATAAAAAAACACTACGCTTCTTTTTGGCTATATCAAGGGAAAATCTTCTTACTTTACCGTCACACTCTTTGCCAAGTTTCGTGGCATGTCTGGGTCCATTCCTCTCTTTACTGCGAGGAAGTAGCTGAGCACTTGAATGGGAATAATATTGATGATTGCTTGTGCAGCACCTGCATCCGGTACTTTGATCCATTCTTCGAATGCTTCGTTGTTTTTTGGTGCAATGCCGATTGTCATTGCGCCTCGGCTTTTGATCTCGATCGTGTTGCTAATAATGTCCCCTGTAACTTCGTCGTTCCCTGCAAGAGTAATACATGGTGTCCCCTCCTCTATGAGTGCGATTGGTCCGTGTTTTAGTTCTCCTCCTGCAAAGCCCTCTGCATGGATGTAGCTGACTTCTTGGATCTTAATTGCACTTTCAAGTGCCATTGGGTAGTTCCAGCTTTTTCCGATGATATAGATATTTTCGTGTGTCTGAATCTTTTCCGCGAGCCCTTCAATATGGTCGACATACCTTGGGTTTAACATGTCGTTAATCTGTGCAGCAGTTTCTAAAAGAAGCGTTTTTCCATCATGCAGCTTGTCTTTCATTGCGTATGCAATCATAAGAAGAACGGCCATTTGCCCTGTTAATGCCTTTGTGGATGCAACTGCGCGTTCTGGCCCTGCGTTAATAAGGAGAGTGTAGTCTGCTTCACGGTGAATGGTTGAACCTTCTGCGTTTACAATAGCGAGAACTTTTGATCCTTTTGCTTTTGCGATGTTCATTGCTTCAAGGACATCTGCCGTCTCCCCACTTTGGGATACCACAATGACGAGGCTTTCTGGTTTGAGGAAGTGATGATGAATCTTAAATTCACCTGCACTTGTGACATTAACGTGGTGCTCAGAAACAACAGAGAAGAAATACTCTGCAGCCATACATGCTTTATGTGCTGTTCCGCATCCGACGAGGAATGTTCCACGAGCATTTTTGATTGCTTCTGCAATAGTGCGGATCTGTTCGTCGTCTTGGTTTACCGCTCGGGCGATACTGTCTTTCTGCTCCATAATTTCTTTGAGCATGAAGTGAGCAAACTCCCCTTTTTGTGCCTCTTCGACAGACCATGTAATTTCGATCTCTCTCTTTGGTTTTTCTTCACCTGTTACGAGGTCTGTAAAGAGCACTGTCTTTCCATCGGTAACAACCATTTCGTCATCATCGAGGTATTGCACTATCTTTGTATGTTCCATGAATGCTGGGATGTCAGATGCAATGAAGTAACCATCATCCTTGGATACCCCAACAATAAGCGGAGATCCTGTACGAGTTGCGACAAGTAGATTGCTATCACTGTGGAATGCTAGGATTCCATATCGACCTTCAAATCTGCTACATGCCTTGCGCACAGCACTGGCGAAGTCTTTGTTGGTTTTCATTTCCTCTTCTATCATATGAGGAATAACTTCAGAGTCTGTTTCGCTAATAAATGTATATCCTTTTGATTCGAGTTCTTTTCGGAGCTCTTGGTAGTTTTCGATAATACCGTTATGAACGACAACAATATTTCCCTTGGCATTTGTATGAGGATGAGCATTAGCAGATGTTACACCACCGTGCGTTGCCCAGCGTGTATGAGCAAGAGCCATATGACAGTTTTGGCTGAAGTCGTTTGCATCAACAGTACTGATTTTCCCTGTGTCTTTTTTAATAACGGCACCTTCTTTGGTATTGCACGCAACACCCCAAGAGTCGTACCCGCGATACTCAAGATTTTTCAGTCCCTCGACTACCAGTTTCCCAGCATCATCTCGACCGCCGATATATCCAAAGATTCCGCACATATTGGCTTATAATAGCGATATTTTATATATTTTGAGGTCTTTGTCAATGCATAAAAGGCCACGCTGTACGAGTTGTACAGCCTAGAAAGCCTGGTTTGGGACCCTTGCAGCCGTTCACAGTGTGTCGTGATCCGGGTTCGACTCTCTTAATAAGTTTTCCCCCTCTGCTTTGTGATTCAAATATTCTTTTTGTTTATTTATTTGACTCCAATGAAGAGCTTCAGTACTCTTTTGCAGCTTTATGCCACTCATTAAATCAGCCATCAAACGCGCAAAACAGAATACGGTCCGTTACGACCGTCGTAAGCCTGTAAAATCTCTCATGAAAACTATGATGAAAAAGATGGAGGATTTTATGAAAGAAGGTAAGAAGGATGAAGCGGTAAAGCTCTTGCCACAGACACATAAGGCAATCGATATGGCTGCAAAGATCAACATTATTAATAAGAATAACGCTGCTCGTAAGAAGTCTAAGATGGCGCGAATGGTTGCGACCACGTAAGCTTTGTTCATGCATTACCTCGGACTAGACCTTGGGAAGAGAAGGACAGGAGTCGCTTTTGCTGATTCTGTTAGCGATATTATCTTTTCATTAGATACTATTGTTGGTGCATCTGAGGAAGAGCTTGTCAAAAAGGTCTTTACTCTTATTGAGGAGCGTAAAATTGACGAATTAGTTATTGGATTACCACTCCTTCCTTCTGGGAAACGAGGAAGTCAGGCAGATTGGGCTCAACACTTGATAAATAAGCTTGAAGCCCTAGGGACACCTATTTGCCTTATTGATGAACGATATACAACTGGAAAACTTTCAGAAGTGGATCAGGATGCTGCTGCAGCATGTAAAATATTGTCTATAAAGCTCGATCAGAATACATATAGCAGTTAGTTGACAAGTACCGAAAATGCTTTACAATCATTTCCTTTACGCTCATTAGACATCTTCGTTTTACAAAAGGTCATGTGGCCATAGGATAGATAATTAGTCTACTCGAACCGGTCTGGAAACTTTATCTCCTGTCAATATTATGGTAAAACAAGGGTTGTCATCTTCTCCCGCAATTATGTCCGATCAAGCTACCATCGCTCAAAAGCCAGTCAATCAAAAGATTTCTGTAGATCTACAGGATTTGCTCGAAAGTCTATTTATGGTTTTAACAGAAAAGGAAGCCTCTGTTATTCAAAAACGCTTTGCCCTTCAGGGTGAACAGAAGCAGACCCTCGAAAAAATTGGTAAGCATTTTAATGTTACACGTGAGCGTATTCGTCAGATAGAAAGTATTGCATTGAGCAAGCTAAAGAGAACTGTTCGAACAACACGGCTTGATGAGGTGAATGCTCTAGCAAAAGAGGTTCTGCGTATGAATGGTGGTCTTCTTCGAGAAGATAACCTTGTGACAGAGTGTCTTCGTCATATTGCAGATAGTAAGGAGATCGATGGAGCTGTTCTTCGATTGTCTTTTAGCATCGACCCAGATCTTTCTGCTGGTAGTCGTAGCCATAGCTATATTCCATTCTGGAGACTCGATAGCCTCGCAATGGATGATGTATCAAAAATTGTTAATAACATTGTAAAAATTCTAAAAAAGAGAAAGTCTTGTATGACATCAGATGAGATTGTGTCTTCTATTCAAGCATTAAATCTGTTTGATGGTCGCATCCCAAGTAGAGAGCTTATTACCAGCTGTCTTGCTATTGATGAACGTCTCCGAGAAATCGCAGATGGTTGGGGTCTTACAGAGTGGCGTTTTGTTCGCCCTCGATCTATTCGAGATAAAGTAGAGATTATTCTTCGTAAAACAGGAGAACCTCTTCACTTCATGGAAATTGCAAACCGTATTCGCGAGGCATTATTCGATCACAAAAATGTGACAATCCAAGCTGTTCATAACGAGCTTATTCGTTACCCTCAGTTTGTCCTCGTTGGTCGTGGTTTGTACGCTCTAAAGGAATGGGGTTACGAGCCAGGTACCGTCGCTGATGTTATCGAAAGTATTCTTACAGAAAAGGGTCCACTCAGTAAGAAGGAAATCATTTCAGAAGTTGCAAAGCAGCGTACTGTTAAAGTTGGTACTATCTCTTTAAACCTTCAGAAGATGCCATACTTCAAGCGAGTTGGACGTGCAGTATATGCATTTGATTCTGAAGCAAAGAAGTAATACATAGCTTTCCCATGCGACACTCAGTACTCTTTTTCATTACAGTGCTTATCTCCTCATCTCTTCTTTCTGGATGCAAGGGTAATGTTCTTCCTCCACTTCCAAGTGGAGACCAAACAGTTACTGGTATTCTTCGTCCAGCAGAGCTTTCTGCAGTGAGGCGTGGAAGTTTTTTTATAAACCAAGATGGTATTAATGTGTATTACGCAGAAAGTTCACTTGTGAATTTACGAGCATATGAAAATAAGCAGGTTACTCTTCGCGGAGTACTTGAACATAATACAGATCCAGAAGATCTCCCTGTACTTGTTGTAGAGTCTATTGTTGATGTTGAAGAAACAGTAGAAGACTACACACTTTCTGGTCTTAACGTTTCCCTTCAAGCTCCTCGGAGCTGGGAGATGCTTAAGCGTGAAGGGAAGTTTCAGTTCCGCATAAAGGATGAGGAAGACCCAATCCTTGTGATATGGAATGAGCAAGGAGAGCTTCTTCCAGATGGTGGTGTTCCTATTGTTGTTGATGCGACACGCGCTTCTCGTATGATCGATGAACTATCTGGTACACAACTTATTTCTGTAAAGCGCAATGGTGTTATTCTGATGCTTCGGTTTAGTCCTGGGGATCGTATCAATGCAGATCGTCTACGAGAAGAGTTTATGACGCTATTAAAATCTATAGATCTTCAGGTGGAAGACATTGATACTGGGCCAAGTATTGGAACGGGTTCCTTAAGCACTCCATGTGGAGGAACAGCAGGTATACTCTGCCCTGCTGGATACTTCTGTGATGTGCAAGACTTTGAGGACAACATTGGAAAGTGTCGTAAAATATAAAAAATCACTTGTCTTTTTTTTGCTACTCTATTGTAATGTTGAGTAACTCACGTTTTAGGGTGTGTGTCAGTGATTGTTTTTCAATATAATGGTTCTTCTCTTCGGAGACACTGGCCCTGCTGCCGTTGCAGTTATTGCATCTGGTATGGCTGCGGGAATGAAATGGATGAGACGAAAAAAGAAGTGGGAATTTACACTGCACACCAAAGGTGTACGTCTATCAATCTGAGTTACTTGCGTAATGGGTGTACGTGTGTACACTCTGTTCATGTTCGAAAAGCAAGCATCAACGGCTCCCCTCTTTTCATCTTCTTCTGTCGTTATCGACTGGAGCAAAGACAAGATGCCAACCTATGCCAAGGCTTCGGTCGGCAGGCAAAATCAGTTTAATGGATCGGATCTACTGGGATGGATTCGTAGTTTTCCATCTCCTGCAGAGGTTCATATCTATCTTGGGAATGTGTCGTTTAACGGAGATCGTATTTTAATGCGGCAGCTTCAGGCACTTGGTTGTACAGTAACGTGTCGGCAGTATCAGGGGTAGGAATGTATATTCGACGTGGTCAACGCAGAATGAAGCACTCGGATTACACTACTCCTGCGTTTTATTTTGTCACTATTAGCATGGGAAAATTGCTCAATTACATTGGGATAATATCCCTCATCACTTTGACTCACATACTAGTGTTTTAGTTTAGTTAAAGGGTAAACAATCTACATCAGACAGCGTCAATGCATTACTGTCGAGGAACAGTGAGCTCATTGCATATATCTCAGAGATGACATTATAGGTGAACAATCATACACCACCATCAAGGTGTACCCCTGACAAGTGAAGATATTTGACGATAAACACATATCCACGTTAATGTGGTGTACAAGTTTACACCTGACTTGTGTTACACCTTTCTCCTCTGCTCTTCAGTACCCCATTGGCGGGTAGGACTCGGGAGGCGGCACATAACACAAGTCAGTTCACTTCACCTTTTACTCCTCCTCTTCCTCCCCTATTATCATGGCGAAAAGTTCTTCTACCTCCTCAACTATCATGGCCGATCCAAAAGCTGGAACAAATAAAGCAGACATTTCTAAAGCAAAAGATGATGCAATTGCCGCTGCACTCTCCCATATCGAAAAAGAATTCGGTGTTGGTGCTGTTATGAAAATGGATGAGAATGCTGGACGACACATTCCAAAGTTTTCTTCTGGTTCTCTCTCCCTAGACCTCGCACTTGGTGGTGGTATCCCACAGGGACGTATTATCGAGATCTACGGACCAGAAAGCTCTGGAAAGACAACAATGACACTCCATGCCATTGCTGAAGTACAAAAGAATGGTGGCCGTTGTGCGTTTATCGACGCAGAACATGCTTTGGATGTGCAGTACGCAAAGAAGATTGGTGTCGATATCGATGCTCTTCTCGTCTCTCAGCCAGATTGTGGAGAGCAAGCACTTGAAATCTGCGAGACTCTTGTCCGTAGCGGAGCACTAGACCTCGTCGTTATCGACTCTGTTGCTGCCCTTACTCCTCGTTCAGAGATCGAAGGAAGTATGGGTGACGCACAAATGGGTATGCAGGCTCGCCTTATGAGCCAAGCTCTTAGAAAGCTCACAGCGATTGTGAACAAGACTCAATGTAGCATTATTTTCATTAACCAGATCCGTATGAAGATTGGTGTGATGTTTGGTAATCCAGAAACAACAGCAGGTGGACAGGCACTAAAGTTTTACAGCTCTGTTCGGTTGGATATTCGTCGTATTGATAAGATCCTCGAAAAACTTCCTGGCAGTGATGGAAAACCATCCCAAGAAATAGTCGGCAATAGAACCCGCGTAAAGGTGGTGAAAAATAAAGTCGCACCTCCATTCCGTCAGGCAGAGTTCGACATCTTGTATGCACAGGGTATCTCTAAAGAAGGAGACATTATCGACCTTGGTGTTCAGTATGGAATGCTTGAGCGAAGTGGTGCGTATTATCGCCTTGGTGAAGATACTATTGGTCAGGGAAAAGAACAGGCTCGCATCTACCTTAAAGATAATCCAAAAATTACAGCAAAACTCGAAAAAGAAATCCGCGCAGCGGCTGGACTTTAAATTATGGACGAACTTTACTCAGATAAAGACTGGCAAGTCATACTCGAAAGCGCTTCTCTCCCCGATGGACGAGAGAAGCGTACTTCGCGTGTAAAACGTGCAGATAGTGCACATATTATTGCCTTTAAGAATCAAGAAACTATTTTGATGCTTCGTGAATACAGGCCTTACTATGGTGCATATACCTGGATGCTTCCTAGCGGACGGATCGATAAAGAGGGGGATCATATAGTGGGTGCACAACGAGAATTACAGGAAGAAACAGGCTTTCGCGCAAATTTTTTAGAGTTTCTGTGTAAAACAAACTATTCAGAAAGTCTTATTGCCACAAACTATGTATACATTGCAAGTGACCTCGTTAAAGATCCTTTACCACAGGATGATGACGAGTTAATTGAAGTACATGAATGTACTCTAGAGGAAGCTTTAGATAAAGTTTTGACAAGTGAAGTGGTTCATACTGCAAGTGCATATGCACTATTTTACTATAGGCATCAGACCACAAAAAAATAGAAATAGGCGTGTAGTTTATACACAAGTTTTCCACATAACGTAAACATGACATCAGAGTTTTAACTAGAGTGTGGAAAGTATGCAAGTAGTTATCCTCTTGTTCTGGAAGACGTTTCCCTATTTAATCTTTCCCTATGCCTACAAAGTCCACTACACCAATCGCAACAACCCAACCACATAGCACGGAGGCTGAACGTACCGTCATTGGTGCACTGTTACTCGATCCTGATGCGATCATTAAAGTGTCAGACTTTCTAACACCAGATGATTTCTACGATCCTGTATACCGTGAGATCTTTTCAGCAATATTTTCGCTGTACACCAATCATGAGGTGGTGGACTTTGTAACGGTATCTGCAAAACTTGGTGATAATAAAAAGCTCCAAGACATTGGAGGTTCTGCTTTTTTGGCGCAACTGAGTAGCGATGTTCCGACGTCTTCACATATTTATCAGTATGGGCAGATTGTGAAATCTAAAGCTGTGCATAGAAAAATTATTAAAGCAGGACAGAAAATCTCCGGTCTTGGAATGGAAGAGAGCCGCGCTATTCCAGAGCTTCTTGATGAAGTAGAAAAAACTGTATTTGAAATTAGTAATACATTTTTGAAGGATAAATTCGTCCACATTAAAGCAATTCTTGCAGAACGATATGAGCGCTTCGCTGAAATGCATGAAGCAGATGATGACGAACTATCGAAGGGTGTACCAAGTGGTTTTGCAGGGCTTGATGCAAAGATCTCTGGGTTCCAACCAAGTGATTTGATTATTCTTGCTGCTCGTCCATCGATGGGAAAAACTGCTTTGGCATTAAACATTTGTCAAAATGCTGCCATTAAAGCAGGAAAGAGTGTTGGGATCTTCAGTCTGGAAATGAGTAAAGAACAACTTGTCGACCGTCTTTTTGCATCGATGCTTGGGGTCGATAGCTGGAAGCTTCAGAAAGGAAAACTCGACGATACAGATTTCCAGAACATGGGCCCGATTATGGATGAGCTTAATAACGCGAATATATTTATCGATGATTCCGTTGGCTCTTCTATTCCAGAGCTTCGTGCAAAGGCTCGTCGTCTTCAGATGGAACACGGGCTTGATATGCTCATGATCGACTATATGCAGTTGATGAGTACGGGAAACGCGAGCTACGCAGGTAACCGTGTACAGGAAATTTCAGAAATCTCTCGAGCACTTAAGCAAATAGGCCGAGAGCTTCATATCCCAATTATTGCTCTTTCTCAGCTCAGTCGTGCTGTTGAAAGTAGGCCAGGAAATATCCCTCAGCTTTCTGACCTTCGTGAGTCTGGTTCTATCGAGCAGGATGCAGATATCGTGATGATGATGTACCGAGAAGATTACTACGAGGAAGATTCAGACCGTCCAGGGCTTACTGATGTCTTCATCAGAAAGCATCGAAATGGACCAATTGGACGTGTAGAATTGATGTTTAAAAAAGACCACCTGCGCTTCTACGACGTCGATAAGGCCCACAGCACGGAGTAAGCCAGAAGTGATTGCCCTTAGCGTAAAGCCCAAGTATTCTTGATGCCTATGCAGATCGTTTCGGTACCACTACGGCCAGAAATACTTTTAAATGAGACTATTTTATATGGCCTTTTTGCCTTCCTCTTGGGGCTTGCTTTTACCCCATGGTTCATCTCATTTCTAAAGAAAAATAGTACGGGAAAGCAGATTAGGGTAGAAACAGTCGATGGGAAACAGGCTTCTGTTTTTCGTCAGTACCATAAAGATAAACATGGAACACCAACAATGGGAGGTGTACTCATTTGGAGTGCTATTCTTGCAACTGTTCTCTTCTCTCGTTTTCTTTCGTACATCGGAAAAGTAGACCATTCTCTGTTGCAACGTGGACAGGTGTACTTACCACTTTTTATTCTTGTGTCACTTGGTATCCTTGGAGCTGTTGATGATTATCTAAACATAATTGGTTCTGGTAAAAAGAAGGGGCTCGATTGGATTCCAAAGATTACTTCCCTACTTCTTATTAGCGGCCTTGGAGCACTATGGTTTTTCTTTAAGTTGAATTACAACCAGATTCACGTTCCCTATGTTGGACCACTTCATGTTGGAGCTCTGTATATTCCGATCTTCATGTTTATCATTGTTGGTACAGCGAATGCGGTAAACATTACTGATGGTCTCGATGGCCTTGCTGGTGGGCTTCTTGTTATTGCTTTCTCGTCATTTGCAGTTCTTGCGTACATTCAAGGACTTTATGTGCTTAGTGCATTTTGTGTTGTGTGTGTTGGTGCTATTGCTGCTTTCTTGTGGCACAACGTCCCCCCTGCATTATTTTTCATGGGTGACACAGGGTCACTTGCTCTTGGTGGTACGCTCGGTGTCATTGCGATGATGCTTGACCAAATGCTCGTTTTGCCCATGATTGGGTTTGTTTTTGTTGTAGAGACATTGTCAGTCATTATTCAACTTACAAGCAAAAAGTTTCGCGGTGGTAAGAAGGTCTTTAAGGCAGCACCTATTCACCATCATTTTGAAGCTCTTGAGTGGGGTGAAAGCAAAGTAACGATGAGACTGTGGATTGTTGGAGCATTCATGGCGTTTGGGGGTGTAGTGGTTGGGATATTTGGATAACTTCATGTTGCATACGGCCTAGGTTTCCGTATTATATCTGCACTTATGAAACGCATCGCGATCAACGGTTATGGACGCATTGGACGAAATGTCCACCGTCAACTGTTGGAGCATTATAGTGATAGCGTAGAGGTTGTTGGTCTCAACGCTTCTAGCACTTCAGAGATGCGTGCGTACCTCCTACAGTTTGATTCCCTCCATGGGAAGTTTAAAGGAACAGTCGAAGTAAAAGATGACGATACTATTATTGTGAATGGAAAAGATGTCCGCATTGTTAAAGAGCGAGACCCAGCCAGTTGTCCATGGAAGGAGCTTGGTGTTGACGTTGTCATAGAGTCTACAGGACATTTTACGTCTTCAGAAAGCGCACAAGGCCATATCGATTCTGGTGCTAGCCGCGTGATCATTACAGCTCCTGTAAAAGATAATACGCCAACATTTGTTCTTGGTGTGAACGATGATGAACTTACAGCAGATATGCACATTGTAAGTAATGCATCATGTACAACAAACTGTATTGCACCTGTGATTAAAGTTATTCATGAAAAGTTTGGCATCGAAAGCTTACTTGTTAATTCTGTCCATGCATTTACCGCGTCTCAAAATTTGCTTGATAACAAAGGAGAAGGAACAGACCTTCGCAAGGCTCGTGCTGCAACACTCTCTATTATTCCGACGAATACAGGAGCAGTGAAAGCATGTGCGAAGATCTTCCCAGAACTCGAAGGCAAGATAGACGGAATGGCATTCCGTGTCCCAGTCCCAACAGTGAGTTGTGCGTACATGGCTTTTACACTCAAGAATAATGCAACTGAAAAAGAAATTAATGATGCGCTAGAACACGCAGCATCAAATGGAATGAAAAATAGCTTATCAGTGAGCGATCAGCAGTGTGTCTCTATCGATTTCCAGACTGACCCTCACTCTTCTATTGTTGATAAGACATTCACAAAGGTTGTTGATGGAAATACGGTGCAGGTTCTTAGCTGGTACGATAATGAATGGGGATATGCGATGCGTGTAACAGAACTGCTCCAAAAAGTTATTTCCTTTATGTAATTATGACGCAATCAGCCCATTGTCCGGTTCCAGACCAACCTTCACTCAATTGGCATTTGCGCAATACGACCAAAGCATCAGATGACCTCCGTCATTTGATTTCTGATATTGCTCGCAGTGCAAAGTACATTAGCTATGCTATTCAAACGACTGATACTGGCCTTTCTGGTAACACAAATAGTTTTGGTGAGAATCAATTAAAGCTTGATGAGCTAAGCGATGACATTATCCGCGAAAACCTTTGTGAAAACGGAACAGTGTGCTGTTATATCTCTGAAGAAAAAGATGATGTTATAGAACTTGATCCTAGTGCGACGTTCACCGTTGTCTTCGACCCTCTCGATGGTTCTTCTCTTGTCGATGCAAACTTCTCTATCGGGTCTATCTTTGGTATCTATCAAGATGGAGACATTATTGGAAAGACTCCACGAGATCAAGTAGCAGCATTGTATGTTTTGTATGGACCACGAACACTTCTTATTTACTCTTGTGGAAATGGTTCTGGTGTTCATGAATTTATTTTGAATGACGTTGGAGAATTTAAGTTACTTCGCAGCCATTTGGGTGTTGCAGACGAAGCGAAAAACTACAGTCCAGGAAATTTACGAGCAGTGACTACACATCCACAGTACAACATAGCAGTAGAAGAATGGATGGCAGACGAAAAAACACTTCGGTACTCAGGATGCATGGTTGCGGATATTCATCATATTCTCAGTAAAGGACAGGGTATATTTACAAATATAGGAGGAGGTGCAGATAGCACGTACCCTGATGGAAAGCTGCGTCACGTCTTTGAATGTGGCCCATTTGCGTATCTCGTTGAAGAGGCTGGTGGACTGTCATCAGATGGTACACAGAGTATTCTTGATAAAAAGATCACAGATGTAGATCAGCGTACTGCTATTATCATTGGTTCAAAAAATGAAGTAGAAAAGACTGTACGTACACTTTCTGCTTAATCCCAGTATGGGTTTTCTTGTAGTTTTCCAATCGCATCATCGAGTGTGATGTAGTCTTCGGTATCTTTATCTTTTACTTTTCCTTCTAGCTTGTAGAGCTTTTTCATTGTTCCGTAGCTCCCCCAAATATAGGTACGCTTTCGTGGCTTTCGAGCTGGCTTATCACTGTCTCCTGGTCGTGGCTCGAATGGCCAGTCTTTTGGTTTTATGTTTCCATTTTTATCCCATTCAACAAGTCCAACAGCAATTTTCTTGTCTGTATCAACATACACAAAGTCTTCGTCTTTGAAGGGAGTATCACTCATGTTGCTATGGTATCATGAATAGACAGCAATTCTACCGATATTTGCGATGATCTTCTGGCACCCCTTGGTCTGGTGCTTGATAATGGGGGCTATGCTGAAGTTCGTCATCGTGTGAGAAAAGCCTATTTACCTCATTTTTTTTGCCTTCCTGCATCAATATAAAACTATAAAGGCTTGCAACGAGGCTTCCCATAAGCGTTCCATATAATCCGAAATGAATTTTAAGCCTAGAAAACTCGAAAGTGAACTTAGTAAGGACTGACCAAATGGCGATTGTAAAGAGCGTTGCGAGAACAGAAAGCAATAAACGGACTGAATTTTTATATTGAGGGTGGATGACTTTAGGACCTCCTGTGATTGGAATTATGGTAATGAGAAGGATGAAAACAAGAACAAGAAGGATGAATAGGCCAATAAATGATGTAAAAAAACCAAGGCCATTAAACGTTACAGTTTTTCCTCCGAGCCATTCTCCTCCTACCCATGGCATAAATACGCATATAAACGCAAGAACTGTTGCTCCATTGAGTATTTTTTCCTCAAGCTCGAGTGACAGTATCTTTGTTATGATATTGCGAGACGACATGAGTATAGAGTAGCAGAAGATGATATTTTCACCTAGACTTGGTGCCTATGAAGATTGCTATAGATGCACGTCTAGCTTACGCAACACAAAAGGCAGGAAAAGGTCAGTGGACCAAGGGTTTTATAGATGAGCTTCTTACTCGAAATCTTGATGTTATCTTACTCAAGGACGATATGTTTCCTTCTGGCATTCGTTGGCATTTTGCTGCAGCATCTTTTGTGAAGAAAGGTAATTTTGATGCCTATATCAGTCCTACAAGTATGATTGTACCGACAATCCTTGGGAGTACAGTGCCGTGCATTCCTATGATTCATGACCTCATTGCTTTTCGTAGTGAACCACACTCATTTAAAGCAAAGATAATCGAACGACTATTGCTTCGTAGTGTTGTAAAACATGCTGCCCACATTTGTACTATTAGTCAGTCTACAACGTCAGATCTTATTGATCGATTTCCGTTTGCTGCATCTAAAATTACAGCAGTTTACGCCGGTCCAATGAACAACCATCCGCAGAAAAATATCCCCGATGGTAAGACAATTCTTTGTGCAGGAACGCTCTGTCCACGTAAAAATCAATTGCGGCTTATTCGTGCGTTTGCTTCTCTTCCACAAGAGTTGCGTTCATCACATAGGCTACTACTTGTTGGAGGCCGAGGCTGGAATGATCAAAAAATTGTAGATCTTTGTGATAGAGTAAAAGGTGTCGAGTGGCGGGACTATGTTTCTGATGAAGAGTATCAAGTACTTTTATCGTCTGCTACTGTTCTTGCGCATCCTTCACTGTATGAAGGTTTTGGGCTCCAAGTTTTAGATGCACTACAAAGAGGTATCCCTGTTCTTACATCAGATAGGGGCAGCTTGAAAGAGGTTGTAGGTGATGCTGCCTTGCTTATCGACCCTGAGAATGATGTTTCTATAGTCCATGGTTTACAGGAATTGCTTACAAATGAGGATTTACGCAAGAATTTGGCTTCTATAGGCCCTGCTCAAGCACAGAAATTCACTTGGAAAAGAACGGTCGATCTATTTTTAGAGTCGCTAGAAAAAGCTCTATACTAAAGACATGAGTACATTTAAGCGTATTGGCGTCACGGTAAAATCTGGCCTGGACGATAAATGTCAGACAGTTGATAGTATCATCACGATTCTCCAAGGTGCTGGTGCTGAGGTTTTTATGGATAGCAAGAGAAAGGGTGGACTTGAGTGTGCAACAAATCTTCCAGAGTTCTCTGATGAGTCCGAGATAGATTTACTTGTTGTTATTGGTGGTGATGGAACAATTCTCCGTTCAGTCAGAGAGCTTTCAGATTGCACAACGCCAATCCTCAGTGTAAACAGAGGCCGTGTTGGCTTCTTGGCGGAAATAGAATTTGATGAAGCAGCTGAGCTTATTCCTCAGTTGCTGAGTGGTGATGGTGTTATAGATGAGCGAAAGCTTATCGATGTTGTTGCGATGCGTGGAAAAGAAGTTATCTTAGAAGGATTTGCATTAAATGAAGCAGTCATTGCACAAGGAACGATTGCACGACTTGTTGACCTTAAAGCTACCGTGAATGGTGAAGACCTTACAACATTCCATGCAGATGGACTTATTCTTTCGACACCTACTGGCTCTACTGCATACAGCCTTTCTTCTGGCGGGCCCATTGTTCATCCAACACTAGATGCAATGATCCTCACACCAATCAACCCACATAGCTTTTCGCAAAAGCCAGTTGTTCTTCGAAGTGATGCAGTTGTGGAAGTTGAAGTGCAATCAAAAGATAATAAGTATAAAGACTCTGGTGTTATTCTCACGCTTGATGGACAAGTCTATGTCACTGTTGAGCGAGGAGATATTATACGTGTAACACAAGACAAACGAACTGTGAAGTTTTTGCGTCGCAAGCAAGATACGTTCTTTGGTACTCTTCGTCAGAAGCTGAAGTGGGGTGAGAGGGTGGATTAGTTTAAAATTTGTTTCAGGCTAGTTGTAACAGCATTTTCGATTGCAGACTCGTCAAATTGCGGAACTAACTGAATTTTTCTTTGTGCATTCATTGTCATTCCTTGTCTGTTTTCATCTACTGATTCATGTGTTAGCCCTAGGTCTTCAATGTAGTCGTCAAGTCTACTCCTCTCTGAGAAGAGGATGATTAGTCGCTGACAGATGGCATATCTCATAAATGTTCGGAAATATTTTGCTTTACCAAGATTGATATCTTGCACAGTAATAATATTTGCTGCTAATGCTCCTTTTCTCTCTGCTACTTCTAGATCATGTGTGTAGCAATCTCTATTTTGTCTATGTCGCAATTGATATTGAGTCACAGTAATATCAGGTGAAATGCTTTCAGCAGTATCTGCGATGAGTTCATGGATACTATCGGAATGTTGTACAAACCGACGTGTCTCCCAAATATTATGAGAAGTTATCGTAAAATTTATGTCATATTCTTCATCAACCCCTTCTGCTAGTTCATCAATTAGTAATTGATTCTGATTTGCATAATAGGGTCTTAACACTGCTATTGATGGCACAGGTGGAGTGTGCTTCTCATGATCTGGGATTATAATTTTCATACTTCATTATGCACAGACTGAAGCCGAAAAATCAAGTTCTGATTATCATTTCCTCTCTCCCCTGCCCTGTGCCAATCATAGAGCACGGCACACCTGTTTCTTTTTCAATGAGCTCTATATATTTCTGTGCATTTTCTGGTAATGCATCAAAATCTGTTAGTCCTGCAGTAGATGTTTGCCACCCTTTCATTTCGATCATTTTTCCTCCTGTCATTACAGGAATCACCTCTTCTTCGTCGAGGACGTCGAGCTTTGTAATGTTCCAATGTGTATGCCCGTTGAGTGCTGCACCAAATTTCAAATCATCAATGTTAAGCCATCCAGTTCTACGAGGTCGCCCAGTCGTTGAACCATATTCCCCTCCTCTATCACGCAGTCTGTCTGCTGCTTCACCTGTTGCCTCTGTTGCAAAATCTCCAGACCCAACACGTGTGCAATACGCTTTTGCGATTCCGATACACGATGTGACGCAGTTCGGAGGAAGTCCTAATCCTTGTAATGCTCCTGCGAGCGTTGTTGATGAACTCGTCACAAATGGATATGAGCCATGGTCGATATCAAGCAATGTTGCCTGAGCTCCTTCGATTAAGATGGATTTTCCTGATTCACGATACCCATGGAGAAGTTTCACTGTATCTGTGATTCGGTTTCCGATTAGAGATTTTGCAGCTTCGAGGTGTGCAATTTCATTTTTCACGTCAATATCGACGCCGAACGTTTTTTTTGTACTAGCTACACGTTCGTTCATCATGCTTGAAAGGTCTCCGTTAAGTTGCTCCATTCGTACGCCAGTGCGTGCTGCTTTATCGGTATACGCAGGACCAATTCCCCTCTTTGTTGTTCCGATCTTCTCTCCTTTTTGTTTTTCTCGCTCTTCTTCCAGTTTTCCATCGATCTCTTTATGGTAGTCAAACACTATGTGTGCCTCAGATGAAATGTGAAGCCTGCTAACAACATCGATACCGTGGTCAGCGAGTGTGCTAATCTCTTCAAGTAGTGTTGGCAAGTGAATCACAAGACCAGACCCAAGAACAATCTGCTTATCCGAATGTAAACAACCAGAAGGCATTAGGTGAAACACATGCTTTGTCCCATTAACGACAATTGTGTGTCCAGCATTTGCACCACCACAAGCACGAGCAATAACGTCGTATTCCTCTGCGAGGATATCAACCATCTTCCCTTTTCCTTCGTCACCCCATTGTGCACCGATCACAGATGATACGGAGCCAAGGAGTGGAAGAAATTTCTGCACGTCGATATGTTACGTTGATCTTTGTATTTTTTCAAAGAGACTGCGATGTTCTTTCTTACATTCCACAACAATTCCTTTGCACAGTGGATGAGCAATTGCTTGGTGTATCAATTCTCGGAGTAGGTCTCCCCCGTCTTTTCCACTAAACAGTGCTAGATGCGGTTCGTAGTTTACGACATCTTTCATCAGTTTTTCATCTTCTGGAATGTACGGAGGGTTTGAAACAACAATAAATGGGTCACGCATATTTTTCAGTGTCTCTAAGAGTGACCCTTCAGTGTTGTAAATTTTTACAACATATTTATCTGCATTGAGCTTTGCGATGTTTATCGCTTCAGGTGATATATCTGTGGCATAAACATCAAGATCAGGTCTTTGCATCTTTATAGTGATTGCTATGCACCCACTTCCTGTGCCGACATCTACAACTGATTGAACATCTGTCATATCCCCCATTGGTACTGCGATAGCAATAATACCCGTGTCACTATCTCGTACTTCTGCTTTCTCTGTGTGGAGGAAGTCTAATGCGAGATCGACAAGTATTTCTGTTGCTGGTCTTGGAATTAATACATTGCTATTCACAAGAAATTGTTTTCCATAAAATTCTTTCGTTCCTGTGATGTATGCAATTGGTTCTTTGTCCAATCGACGCTGATGGAACTCGCTCCACGTTAAGAGCTCTTCCATGCTTAGCTCGTTATCATTATGAGCAATGATATATTCGCGAGGCTTTTCTAGAATACTACTCAGAAGTATTTCTGCATCGAGTGGTTCAATTTCTGCCGATTCGAGTGCCTCTTTGATTGTCATGCAGGTATCATAGAGAAGTTATGGCGTTAATCGGAATAGATTGTCGGTTTGCTCACAAGGGTGTTGGACTTGGAACATACACCAGAGAGCTTGTCACCCAGCTTGTGCATTCGAGTACAGACGACTTTGTATTGTTTGTCCGATCATCAGATAAAGCGTGGCTTGATGCAATACCAAGCCATGTTGCCATAATTACTGCAGATTTTGGTCACTACACACTAACAGAACAGTTTGCCTTTCCTCGTTTATTTAAAAAGCTTCATCTTGATCTGTTCTTTTCACCGCATTTTAACGTTCCGTTTTTCTGTCCAGTTCCGTTTGTTGTAACAATTCACGACCTTATTCTTCATCGGTATCCAAATCAGACATCGTTCATCAAGCAATTGGCCTATCGAATGCTTATGAAAAGGGCTGTGATGAAATCGAAACATATTATTGCTGTGAGTTCGTATACAAAGTCTGAGCTTCTAGCTGTCTATGGGAGTGGTATTGCAGAGAAGATATCTATTGTAACAGAAGGTGTCAGTCCCCTCTTTACTTCAAAGGCAACAGTTGATGTGTGTGAAAAATATCATCTACCAACAACATTCTTTTTATACGTTGGTAATGCAAAAGAGCACAAAAATGTTCAAATGCTTGTTGATGCTCATCGCTCATTATCTTCACCGCCTGCTTTGGTACTTGTTTCTAGTGGTAATGAGGCCAGAACGTTGAAGCTCCATGATGGTGTTTTCTTACTTCAAGATATTTCTTTTGATGACCTCCCTTCTTTTTATGCAACAGCGATGTGCTTTGTCACCACCTCACTGTATGAGGGGTTCTGTCTTCCAATTCTTGAAGCAAGGGCATCTGGTTGCCCAGTCATTGCGGTTGACGCAACAGCAATACCCGAGGTTTCTGGCCCAACAACAATGCTTGTTTCACCAAATATCGCATCTATTGCAAATGCATTGAAGAATCCACCAACCAAAAGCACTCCTCCAGAGGATTGTTATACGTGGGAAAATGCCGCTATTCAGACAAGTGATATACTGTCATCTGTTCTTCATGGATAAAATAAGCGCCCTCATACCAAAGGTACTTGCTAAGAGAGGTCTAAAAGACCAGGCAGGAGCATCGTATGCTGTGTACTTAACCATCGATTGGCTTCATGCTCTTTCTGTCGATATTGCAGAGCACTGTATTGTGACGACCATTAAAGATGGTGTTCTTACTATTGAGTGCTTAAATTCTGTTGTTATGCAGGAATTGAACCAGAAATCAGATGAATTAAAGTCTCATTTAAATAGTATTGATGGGATCTCTATTTCTGCAATTTCAATCATCAGGTCAAGAAATAGGTAATTTCTATAGAATTGGCTTGCGCAGTGGCCAGAGCTTACCTACACTTTGTCGGAAATTATGCTTAGAATTCGACTACAACGCACCGGTAATAAAAATAACCCTACATATCGAATTGTGGTGGCAGATAAGCGTAACGCAGCTAAAGGTAAGTTTAACGAGATTCTTGGGCACTACCTTCCAACTCGTGATCCTTCAGAGTTCGTCTGTAATACAGAACGTGCTCAGTACTGGATGAGTATGGGTGCAGTGCCATCAGATACATTAGCTCGATTGCTTACGAAAAATGGTATGAAGGGGCTTGAAAAGCACACAGAACGATACTCAAAGAAGAAGAAAAAGAACCCTTCAGAAGAAGAAATCGCTGCTGAAGCAGCAAAAAATGCACCAAAAGAAGAAGCTCCTGCACCTGTTGAGACTCCAATAGAAGAGGCTCCTGTTGCTGAGGAAGCTCCAAAAGAAACAGTAGAGGCTCCTGCTGAAGAGGAAAAGAAAGAAGAGCCTGCCTCCGCTGAGGCTACGGCAGATAAAGATGACAAATAATAAAAATACATCTACACTGTCGCTACTTTATGTCTGATATCAACGAATCAACGGATTTACCTGGATACTCGTTTTTGGAGTATGTCCTCGAGGCACTTGTCGATGACAAGGACCAGTTGAAGATTGATCAAACTGAGGATGATCTCGGTGTTCTTCTCACCGTATCTGTTTCAGAGCCTGATATGGGCAAGCTCATTGGCAAGGGTGGACAGACTATTAAAGCATTACGCACTTTGCTTCGCATTATAGGTGGTAATGCAAATAAACGTGTTAACTTGAAAGTTATAGAGCCCAATTCTTAATTCCCCAACTATTTATGCTAAGAGAACTTCTTGAAAATGCAAGTATCCTTGAAATCATTGCAACATTTGTTGCACTTGGTTTGATTGCTGCATCTATTCTGTGTCTTGTTTATATTATTATTGGAGGTATTACCTTCATACTCTCTGCTGGTAGTGAAGAGAAGATTAAAAAAGCGGTTCACACTATTCGTTTTGCTATTATTGGATTATTTGTGTCGTTCCTTGCATTCTTTATCGTTGCATTCCTTGCAAAGCTTCTTGATATTCCTTTCGATCTCGATTTCTCACTCATTGTTGATCTTATGTCTGAGATTTTAAACTCACTCGGATAAGAGGTATGTTATGAATTTTAAAAAGAGCCTCAACACTGAGGCTCTTTTTTGATATATACATTATGATTTTTATACAAGTCTTCGTCGCTGTGCTAGCGTTTGTCCTGCACCGAGAAGTCCTGTAAGAGCAAGGAAGAGTGCATCGAATGCTGCCCCTGTTGGTGGTAGGTTTGAGATCACGTTAATGTGTGATGTAGAGATACGCTCTGTTAGTGAGATTGTTTCCATACCATCACCACTTACTGTTACAACGTTTGGAATTACTACACCGTGTGGAGCACGGTAGTCTATTTGAGCATTGTACACAGTTGACCAATCTTCTCCTGCACCAAGCTCTGGGATAACCCATGACACACTGTTTCCGTCTGTCGTGCCAGATGATGCATTGAGGATTCGAACATGGTCTGAATCCATACGGTCTTCAATAAGAACATTGTAGAGGGTTCTTCCTGTCGTATTTTGTAGTGACACAGTGTACATCACTGTATCTCCTGGTTGAACTTCATTTCTATCTGCGTGCTTAGAGATAAGCACACTCTTCTGCTGAGCAAGACCTGCTCCAGCAATAGTATTGCCTACATGTGTGTAGTCGACAGCTTCAAAATCTTTTACTGATACTGTATTTCGTAATCTTTCACCTAGTGGTGCATCGCTTCGTACTCGTCCTGTTACACGAAGTGTTCGATTTCCGTTTGGTGCAACTGTCAGACCTTCCCATCGAACGTTCTTTCCTGTCCAGTATCCACCTTCTGATGCATCAACGAATTCGAGGTGCTGTGGTAGTGCATTGTTGACATCAACTTCTGTTGCAAGTTGGTTTGAGATGTTATCAACAGCAATGTCGTATGTAACAAGTGCACCTGGAACAATTTGATCAAGTCCATCAGTTGTTGATACAAGAATAGATGTTGGCAGCACTCCTGTGTGGACAGATGTTGTATCTGTAGCTTTTGCAGCACCTACTGAAGCATGTGTGCGAATCATGTAGAACTCTTGAGCATTCGAGTCGATACGAACAGATACTTTATACTCACGAACACCTTGTGGTCCGATAACTTGATTGCTCCAAACAATTGCTTGTCTGTTACTTGTGTAGTCTCCAGATACGTATTCAACTTCTGTATCCGTAGGAATTTGCAATCGAACATCAACAGTACGTTCATCGTTTGTTGGGTTACGAACTGCAACAACATAGTTAAGTACTTCACCCGGTTGTGCATACTTCATTCCATCTGTAACAGATACTTTCATTTGTAGTAGTTCTCGTGTTCGTGATGCTTCATCAAGCTCCACACGAGTTGTGTCTGTAGACTTCTCACCTTCAGCAACTGCTTCTGCAACAAGGAGAAGATTTTCTTCAGCGTGTGGTGTTACGTTTACATTAACGTAGAGTGGTCGAAGTTTACCTGGGTAAACAGATACATTTTTCCAAACTATAATTTCTTCACTTCTGCTTCCTCCATCAGAGATAGAGAGCAAGTTTGTCTGGTGTGGCATTTGGAAGTACACATCAACAACCATTCCTTCTTCACGTTCTGTGCGAAGAGATACCGTGTATGTCATGTGTCCATTTGGTGCAACAGTTGTTAGTCCATCACTGAGTGAAACGAAAAGTCCTCGTCCAGTAGGGCCTTCACTGTCATCATGAAGCGAAAGACACTGAGGGTCTTGTGGGTAGTCTGTTAGACCATCGTGATCGTTATCGATTCCATCTGCACATTCTGTAAATACAGCAGATGCGGTATGTGTAGGCAGACCTGCTACTACACTATGAAGTATAGTTACAAAGAGGGCGCTTAGACTGAGAAGTCCAATCATTCGGGTCCGAGAGGTGCTCTGAGCAATACTCATAGTCATAATGGGTAACAAAAAGGAGATGACTATACTGAGTATATTAATATATGTCAAGTATATCACATGCTCTGCATGAGCCTAATTAGCGGAAATTGTTGAATTTTGGTTAAATGTTAGTATCATACGTGAGTTCGGGCGCATAGCTCAGTTGGTCTAGAGCATCTCGTTTACACCGAGAGGGTCGGGGGTTCGACTCCCTCTGCGCCCACCACTTACTTCCACAGTAGTTACCATGTTAGAAATCCTTCATTCCATCATCGCTGTACTCCTGATTGTCACTATCGTTATGCAATCACGAGCTTCTGGTTTGTCTGCTACATTTGGTGGATCTGGTACAACAAACGTTATTCAAAGACGAGGAGCAGAATTGCTTATTTATAAAGCATCCGTATGGTTGAGTGTTGCATTCTTTGCACTCTCAATTGTTCGCTGGTACGTGTATTAGTGCTACACTGTGCTGGTTGGTATGCAAGATTTTTTTCGCAATTCATCGGGTAAACGCATAGGACACCGTACATTGCTTTTGATATTTGGGTTTGTTTTTTTAGTGACGCTGTTTATCCTGCTTCGTAAGTTTTATAATGCAAATACTGTTATTGTCCCAACTAATGGTGGAACATATATCGAAGGGTCTGTTGGAAATATGCAGTCTCTTGTTCCGTGGTTTACTGTCACTAATGATGTAAATAGAGATATTGTTTCACTCGTATTCTCTGGGCTGTTAAAGTACGACCCCGTTGCAAAGAAGATCAAAGAAGATTTAGCAACGCTAAGAGTAAGTGCTGAGGGGAAGCTTTACACTGTAAAGCTTAAGGAGGGCATTGTTTGGCACGATGATACTCCGGAGAACCCACACCCTGTTACAGCTGACGATGTCGTTTTTACGTTCCAATCTATTCAAGATCCTGATTTCCCTAATCAGATTCTTCGTCAAAATTTCCTCGGAGTTTCTATAGAAAAGATAGATGACAGAACTGTCCAGTTCCGCTTAGATGAGCCATACAGTTTCTTCGCAAGTAACCTCACACTTGGTCTTATTCCTCAAAAAGCATTTGAAGGAGTTCCTATTTCGAAGTTCGATCAAGTGCTCGATTTTGCCTTCCATCCTATTGGAGCAGGCCCGTATGCATTTAAAAGCTTGGTTCCAACAGAGCTCTCTACAGAGATCACACTACAGCGTTTCGAGCGTCCTATTCCTCCTGAGCATCGTTTAAATCAGGTTATTTTTCGTATTTTCCCAGACTACTCCACTCTTCTTTCAGACATTCGTAACCTTGATGGTGTGAGAAATGTCCCTCAAGATGAAGTAGGTAATAACCTTATTCCTCGCCGTTTTATTGCAGTTCAATACTCACTTCCACAGTATGTTGCGTTGTTCTTTAATCTTGATAAGACAATTCTGCAAGATAAGAACCTACGTATAGGCCTTCAGAAGGCGACAAATAAGCAAATGATTGTTGATGCTATTCATGAAAAACTTGTGGTTGATACTCCCCTTCTCGAACTTGATGCAACTGATTGGCGATATGTGTACGACCCTAAAGCTGCTCAGGGAGCCTTCTTTGAATCTGATTGGAACCTTCCAGAGAAGGTTCGTCTTCAACGATTATTAGAAAAACATGAGGCTAATTCATTTGGGGCATTAAAAATTTCTCCTATTGTTCTCCTCGATACTGGGGCAATTCTTGCTGTTACAGGCTCTCTTCTTGATGCTGATGTCGGTAGTACATTAAACGGATTACCTATATCTGTGCATCCAGATAACCCAGATGAGTGGATCGCTGCACTACCGACACACGGTGGGACTGGATCTTTGAAACTTGGAGATAATCTTGTTCGGCTTCTTGATAAAAAGGGAAATCCCATAGATTCATTTTACGTATGGCGAACTGCTGATGACCGTGAATACAAACGTGCATCTATAGAACAGGACTTTCTTGAACGCTTTATAAGAACTCGCAATGGTGATCTCACTGGTGAAAATTCTATTACAGTTGCGGATCTGTATCTAGAGAAAGGAATGCTTCGTAGACGTCTAACAACAGACCCATTTGATATTCGCATTAATTCACATGGAGATCGTTTGTCATTAGTTCTCCTTACAAGTCCGTCTCCTCCTCAGTATCAGAAGGTGGCAAATCTTATTGCTGCAGAGTGGGGGAAGCTTGGTGTTCATGTTAGTGTCGTCATTCCAAAGACACGCCAAGAGTTTGAGGACAAGCTCGTATCAAGGGAATATGACATGCTTCTCTTTGGGCAGTCTCTTCTTGATAATTTGGATTCGTATCCATACTGGCATAGTGCTGGAATGCAGAAATTAACTGATAGTAAGTTTGACCTTCGCATTGATGCATACAACCTTTCACAATATTCCTCTATTGCAGCTGATGGCCTCCTAGAGATTATTCGTAAGACAGGAGACGACAAAGAACGACAAGATGCTCTTAATAAACTTCAAGATGTTTTGCGGGATGATGTTCCAGCGATATTCCTCTACAGCCCAGAATATGCGTTTGCATATCATGAAACTGTAAAGGGTATAGAGCTTCAGTCCCTGTCTCTTCATTCAGATAGATTCACAACTATTCATAATTGGTACCTCAAGGAAGAAAAAATCTTCAAACCAGGGAAAAGTTGGTGGTCATTTACCCCTTGGCTTTTCACGTCATTGTAGTTAAATAGCCTATTTGAAGCGAATATCTTGCAATTTGTTCTTTTTTGTTGTGTGAAGGGTACTTTACCCTTGACTGCAGCCCTAAGGTTAACTAAAATCTCTCGGCTTTTTAATTCACTTTTTATGGAAGTTCTACTACTACAAGACATCCCAGGTATCGGTAAAAAAGACGACCTTCTCCTCGTTGGTGACGGTTATGCACTTAATTGCTTATTGCCACGTCGCCAAGCAATGATTGCTACTCCTACGGTACGTCGTCGTTACGCAGAGATCATCCGTAAACGTGCGATTGAGCGTCAGACAGAGCTCGATTCTAAGGCTGCAGCAGCTTCTGCTGTTTCTGGAAAGAGCATCACACTATCAAAGAAAGCTACAAAGACTGGAAAGCTTTATGCAGCAATTACAGAAAAGCTTATTGCAGATACACTTCGCGAACAGCATTCAATCGAGATCGATGAAGCATCTATCTCTCTTCCAGAGCAAATAAAGGCTATCGGAGAGTTCATTGCAAATGTTGACGTTGCTGGTCAGAAAGAAAACCTTACAGTTGTTGTAAGCGAAGAGAAGTAAGCATTATTGTACTAAGCCCCAGTCTGCCCGACAGTTAGGTAGTACTTTAGTGGGGGTAGATTATCA
>Ga0066639_10000681_pt1 | contig 29838 bp, 25 predicted proteins | sample CryGeyCG2114_010_2_FD_59504 | JGI IMG/M metagenome (GOLD analysis project Ga0066639, IMG submission 59504) | Groundwater microbial communities from aquifer - Crystal Geyser CG10_big_fil_rev_8/21/14_0.10 | ecosystem: Environmental > Aquatic > Deep subsurface > Groundwater | place: USA: Utah...
CTCTATAAACGGCCTTCGCCAATAAAATAAACTGATCAATCGGCCAGCGGCGAGATTCTGCTGTCGCGCCCGGTGACAAGACCCAATACCTATCAGCCGGTGGTTCTAAAGCCTCCACCCCCGGCCAAGACTCTAAGGGGTTAAAAATCCGTTTGACCAGATTTGAGTCATCTCGCCAAAAATTTTTAATCTTTTCCTCTGGCCTGTCGTTTCCGAGTAAGTCTACATACGCCTGAGCTCTATGCCGAGAGGGATCCGAATCCCAATCAATCGAATCATTAAGTAAGAAACCACGAGCATCGACCCGGTAACCGCGCCTCATTCGAGCCCCCATTCGATAAATTGTCCATGCGGCCGAAAATGAATTTGGCAATGAAAATGCCAGGTCCCACGTTCCCCGGTTTTTTCTGGCAAATCGATCTAGATCTAAAAACCGACCCAACAATGATTCATCCGATTTTTTTTCATAAACAATCACATCATCAACAAGGTCTCTAAATTGCAATGGCGCGACCCAATCAACACAAATTGAGGTGATGTGTGCCTTTGGGTACATTTTTCTCAGGTGATAATAAAATGGATACGCGATGACCTGGTCCCCTATCCAGTTTGGGGACCTTAATAAGATTCGATGAATCGAACTATTCATAGGTCTATGGAGGACTTCCGGGTTCAAGCGCTGTAATCATGCCGACTACTGCGCCGATCTTCACTTTTGCTTCTACACGAATTAGGTGGCGACGTGTATCGTCCGTCAACCACACAAAACTATCGCCCTGTTGTTTTAATTTTCCATGAAATTTCATTTCAGGCCTTAGTACAATAGTTTTTAATCTACCAAGTGGGGTTTTTAATTCCTCTCGTCGAACAACATTAATTACCGCTTCCCATGACTTTCCTTCCGAAACGACAGGGAACGTAAATTGATCACCCGGATTCAATTCTTTCCCTCGCACGTAATACAGCGAAGAAATCACGTCCTGTGAAAAAGGTGCCATTACGGCATACTCTTTTTTCTCTATGAATCCTTTATTATGGTGATGCCATCGATCCCAATAAAATGATTCCTTTTTTTCTGAGTCGAATAACTCTAGCGCATCCCTCGCTTGTTTACTTTCATCCAATTTAAGCTCGAATCGATGTGAGTACAGCCCATTGTAATCAATAAAACTCTGTAGGGAGTCATTGATTGAATAAACAAAACTAAAAACTGAGGAGCTCTTTGCTTGCCCGTAAATATGATAAACTTTTCGATCATTCACGTACTTATGCGGCTTTACTTCAAGGGTAAATTTTCCGGCTACTACACCAAAATAAGTGACGTCGTAGTCGGCTTTTTCTCCTACCCAAATTGGTTCAATTTTGGGTCTCCTATTGGGAATCTGAAACCCCTTAGCTTCTTTGGGCTCTTCCGACTTCTTTTTTAAATTGGCAGTCTTTTTAGTTTTGGAATCATCGGAAGGTTTCTCTTCCTTTGCCACTTCGGAAGCCGGGGCGTCACTGATGTCCTTAATTTCAAATTTATTTTTTAAAGCATCAGGAAGCTGAGAAGTTTGAATTTCAACTCCTTCAGTGAATTCTCCCTTCGGCTCACTTGCGCATCCAAAATGATGCAACACAATAAATACCGCAATAATTATTTTCCAATAAGAATTCATAGCCGTTACTGTATTCTAATTGAATTTCGATCCAATCACCATTGCTTTTAGGATCATCCGCCGTTTCGGACTCTAGACCCGTCCCATTCATTTTCTTTCAAAGGCGAAAGGTCGCCCTTAAAGCGGCGGTGTGTCCACAACCACTGCTCCGGATGTTGACGAATGTGTCCTTCGATTACTGAAGCAAACTGTGCGGTATTCAGAGCAATTTCACGATTTGGATTCTCATCTGTAATCCACGGCACTTCGGGCGAAAACTCCAAAGTCATTCTGCCCCCCGATCCTCGATAATGCACTGCCGGAAGAATAAGGCAGCCGTTGCGCTTTGCAATGGCCGCGATCGCTGTCATAGTTCCGACGGGCACGCCAAAAAATGGAACTCGTATTCCAACCGGAGGCCCAGCATATTGATCAACAATAAACCCAACCGTGTGCTTTTTCTTTAGATGACCAAGAATGCCCCTCATTGTTTTCGGTTCAAACGCACAAAGCACCCCGTTTCGTTTTCGGGCTCGCTCGAACTCTAAATGAAACCACTCAGGCTTTAAGTGCTTCGTTACAATCAATACCGGCATGCCCGATTGCGCGGCTGCAGTAGACATGATTTCCCAGTTGCCGACATGACTTGAAATGATAATGACACCCTTGTTCTTCGAATGAAGCTCATTCCAGTTGCTTAGTCCCTTTACGGTCACGTTTTTACGAATAAAATATTTCATCCCTCCAAAAACGAGGAAAATTTCTAATATTAGGTTACCTAAATGCAAGTAGGCCTCCCGATATAAGTCCCTTCGAATTTGAATCGATTCAGGGTCAGTACCGGGATAAGCGATAGCTAGATTTTGCTGTATTATTATTGAACGGAACCGACCAAGACGAAACACTAGCCCCAATACCCAACCCACGCACCAGCGCAATGAGTTCGGCAATAATGCATAGGTCCATCCAATTGTACCGGCAATTAGGCGGAAGAGGTGTCGGATAATATACGTTCCCAAAACAGATCTTTTCCTTCTTTAAAATTTGGTTCAATGACAGAAAACTTAATCCTATCCGACCGAGTCAGAATTGGAAACTGCTTAAGCTTGGCCCAATCCTTTCCGGTGGTCAAAACACCAAGACCATCTTCTTTGGAGCGATTCAACCAACTTTCAATCTGGGTCTCATTATATTGGTAATGATCTGGAAAAAACTCTGTCGATCTCAGCTTGACACCTAAATTATCCAACTGAGCCAAAAGATAGCTTGAATCACCGATCGCGCTTATCAGATGATATTCTGAGTTGAGCTTCGAAACATCAAGCTCGTATTCAGCTACTTGCAAATCCACTCCAATGGGCACATAGGGAATTCGGCGCCCTTTTGTCCAAATAACATGATCGCAAAATTTAAGGGACGATTGAAAATCCCGAAACAATACTTGCCCAGGAAAATTTGAAGTCACCAATACAATTTCAATATCTTTTTTAATTTGATAATTCTGAAACGAATCGTCAAGAATTACTAAATCAAAATTCACATCTGCTAAGCTTTTCATTTTTTCATAACTGGCATGTCGGTTCCTACCAACGCCAATCCAGGCTTCTGGAACTTCATTATGAATAAGCACCGCCTCATCACCCAGTAAGATAGGACTATATTCATCGCATCCGGGTAAAATAATTTCATTCGAATGGCCCAAATTACCACCATATCCTCGAATTAAAATCGCTGGAACTTTTCCAGCTCGCACGGCTTCTTTTGCAATTTTTATAACAACTGGCGTCTTTCCCGCTCCACCAGCTTGAATATTTCCTACGCCAATTACTTTGCTTGGCAATTGCTTACTCTTGATAACCCCTACTCGATGCAGTGCTCTTCGAACCCAATTGACGAAACTCCAAATAAAGCTCGCTAATCGAATGGCACCTGTCAGCAAAATGTTTTTTCTCATTTCAATATCTGGACGATTCTTAAAATCGTTTGCAGTTTGAAGAACCTCGAGTGCAGCGGTTTCGCTCGGCGATCCCTGTGCGAAAACCAATTTTTGAGCAGCCGAATTTGCTTTCTTCTGCTTATTCCTTTTTTCAACGTTTTCTGAAATTTCAGTTAATTGTGCACAGAGCTCATCGCTAGTCGCTCGATACGCCAAAAGCTCTGGATAGACTGCATTGACCGAAAGTTGTTCTCCAATAAATAAATTTGAAAGTCCAACAGGACCTTTATAATTAACAATCCATTTAAAAAGAATTTCGGTTAAACGATTTCCTCTATAGAAAATAACATGAGGACAACCTAGGACCGCCGCCTCAAGCGTGGAAGTCCCCGATTTAATAAGACCAAGATCAGATGCAAGCATGCATTCCGCAGAGTTACCCGCACTGATGACCAATTCAAAATTCCATGGTTTTTCGGGCGAGAGGACAGATGCATACGAGGAATTAAATCGATTCAAATCCGAACCGGGCGGTAGCGGAATGAAAACCCTAAATCTAGCGGTCAATCCTTTTGCTTGTTTTTTTTCAAAAAAATTCTGAATTGCCTTAAGTCCCAGACCCAAATGATGTTTGACCTCGTGATCCCGACTGCCAGGCATGAATGTCAACGTGCAATCGCCATCGTGTATGGAAAATTGCTTTTTTAAATCGGACTGACTTGGCAAATGCTTAAGTTCATCCGCCAAAGGATTACCCACATATCGAAACGGCACTCCTGCTCCTGAATAAAAAGACTGCTCAAATGGCAAAATTGAAAGAATTTTAACAAAATAGCGTTTCAGTTTTTTTATTCGATAAGAACGCCATACCCAAATTTTTGGTGGAATATAGTAAATCACCGGAATCCCCAGAGCATGTAATTTATTTGCCAATTTTATATGGAATTCTGGAAAATCAAGCAATACGGCAACGTCCGGACGACGAGCTTTGGCCTCTTCAAGGATTTTATTGAATGATCGTCTCAGCTGGATCAACTTCGATAACGCTTCAAACACCCCCATAATCCGAAGTGAATCAAACGGTACAACGCTTTTAAAACCCGTTTCTAAAAGCTTTGGACCTCCTACTCCAAATAATTCTAATGGGTCGGAGCCCCTGTAATGCGATTTTATTTCTTTAACGAGTTCAGCCGCATGAACGTCTGAAGAAGACTCAGCAGCAGAAATCAAAATTTTCATCTTTTATTTAGCGCTATCTTTGTACGCCGGTTTTGCTGTTCCGTATAAAGCTAACTAAGTCCTGAATTTCAGGAGTGTCGCCGAACTGCAATTCAATATCGAGAATACACTGTTCTTTTTGAACGTCGCCTCGAACCCATAGCTTAATGGATTCATTAATTCGAGTTATCGTATCCGCACTAAAACCACGACGTCTTAATCCGACGATATTCGCACCCTTGATACTACAAGGTCGAGAGCCGTGAGCAATTACGAATGGCGGAATATCTCTTTCAAGCCCTGATTGCCCACCGACGTAAGCATATTTTCCAACTCGAACGAATTGAGACACTCCGGTCTGCCCGTTCAATGTTGCATAATCATCAAGAACAACATGTCCAGCCAATCCCACTCCATTAGACAAAATACAATGATTGTTTACTATTGAATCATGCCCAATATGCACATAGGCCATTAATAAATTATCATTCCCAACCCGGGTTTCACCACCGCCTTGGACTGTGCCCAAATTAATGGTCACACTTTCGCGAATCTTATTTCGATCACCTATAAATACGCGAGTTGGTTCGCCATTGTATTTTAAATCTTGTGGGACTGCTCCGATCACCGTAAACGGAAAAATTTGATTATTTTCACCAATCGAAGTATGCCCCTCGATTCTCACGTGGCTCATAATTTCGGTCCCTTTTCTAATCTTCACATGAGGACCAATGACACAAAATGGTCCGATTTCTACTCCGGACTCTATTTCTGCATGACTATCAACTATTGCTGAAGGGTGAATCATATCGAACCTCTTTCCTTACTCAAAAATTCTCATTGTTGTCTCTAGGTTTGCAAGTAATTTCGCTTCGGCGACTTTTTTACCGTTTACTGTTCCAACGACATCAAATGCCCAAATTCGTCCTCGGCATTTTGTCACCACCGCATCAAACAAGAGTACGTCGCCCGGCTCAACAGGCTGCCGATACTTAACTCGGTCTGTTCCGGCCAAAATAAAACGACTCCAGCGGTGAAACTCATTTAAATCATGGCAAACGTAAGGAAAAATAGAAAATGACGCGGCCTGCGCCATTGCCTCAGTTATCAGAACACCTGGCATAATTGGATATCCGGGAAAATGACCCGCCATATGAGGCTCATTGAACGTTACATTCTTTTGGGCCAGAACCCGTGTTCCAATCACGCTAGAAGGCTTCATAGGGCGACCAATCGGCGGATGCGAAATTTCCAATACTTTATCAATAAGCAAGAATGGCGCTCGATGGGGTAAGAATTTTTCGATTTGAGCAATTTTTAACGGAAACGGAAAATCATTCACCCTACTAAACCTCTCGTCTTCGGTCGTTTTTAGTTTTTTGATTTTTCACCAATCGATTCAACACAACATTTGCACTCATATAATCTTTTTCAGAGCGCATTGGAAATCCACGCACGATTTCACCGTCCCGAACATTTTTAGTAACGCCTGTGCAGGGGCCTATTTTAGCTCCATCCCCTACGTGAACCTTATTATTGATAGCAACCAACCCGCCGACAAATACACCCTTGCCGATACTTGAGCTTCCGGCCATGCCTGATTTTCCGCAGAATATTGATCTCTCTCCGACCACGCAGTTGTGGGCAATTTGCACCAGATTGTCGAGCTTGGAGCCAGCCTTAATTACGGTATTGCTCATGGTGCCCCGATCGATACACGTATTAGCACCAATCTCGACATCGTCCTCAATGATTGCCTTTCCAAAGTGATGAATCTTTACGTGTTCAACTATTTCTCCAGACTCAACTCTTTGAGCATAACCAAAACCGTCTGAGCCGATTACAGCTCCCGAATGAATTCTCACTCGATTGCCAATCTCGGTACCGGAATAAACGGTGACGTTTGAAAATAATCTACAACTCTCGCCAATCCTTACGTTATCGCCGATGCAAACTCCTGAAAATATTTTTGAACCCTTGCCTACTGTAGTTCCAGCCCCAATCGACACGTGCGCGCCAATTTCAACTCCAGAAGAAATAACGGCGCTAGGCTCTATTGCCGCGGTCGGATGAATTCGTGTCTCCAACAATTCGACATCACTTGGGTCGAATGCTTGCGACAACCTTGCCATCGCTAAATAAGGTTCATCACAGCTCACAATCACTGACTTTTTCCAAATCGGAGATCCCGATTCCTTAATTGGACGAACAAAATCCGGCGCTGTCACCAAAAGCCCCGGCGCACTCATCGCCAGATCATTTTTGTACTTTGGAGAAAAGAAAAAGCATATTGAATTTGAATCGGTAGATGGCAATCCAGAAAGGCGAGTTAGCACTAGGTCTTCAAAACCCGATTCAAGTGACTCTTGATTTTCTATTCGGCCCCGAATCAATTCGACGACCGAACTCGGATTTTTATTCAATTTTTAACCTTTATGCTTTTTATTAAAGGCCGTAATTACTTCGTTGGTTAGGTCGTCTTTATCTTGCCAATAAAGAACCACGTTCCCACTTTTTTCTAGGACCGTCGTATAGCCTTTTTCTTTTGCTAATTCTTGAATGATATCTTGAAGTTTATCAACTATGGGTTTTGTAAGCTGTTGCTCGCGCTGCTGAATTTCCATTTGCGATTTAGCCATTTTTTGCTGAAACATCGCAAGCTTTTGTTGAAGCTCACCTTGTTTTTCTAAACGGGTTTTTTCATTCATCACTGCAGATTTTTTTGCGAACTCATCGCGCAACTGCACAATCGACGCTTCCTCTTTTTTAAGCTCATCTTTTTTTCGGTTAAATTCTGACTCCAACGTCGATTTAGCTTTTTTTCCAATCGAGACGCTTTGTATCGCCCGCTGCATATCAACTACCCCCAGCTTGAAGTCCGCATTTGCTGCCGAAGCTCCTGAAGAAAAAATAAGAAAGTACAGGGCGATCAATGAAAAACGTTTTGACATCATAAGTCTAAATCTCCTTAATTCCAGTGAAGAAGATCATATTCACCACTTAAATTCAACTCGTTTGGAACGTGCGTTCAAACAAGTTAAAACGGCGGTCCAATGAAGAAATGGAACTCTGGGTCAGTTCGTTGATCTCCGATCGGATAACCCCACTCAAACCGGAGAGGCCCGATAGGCGAAAACCACCTTAAACCAAAGCCCGCGTCCTGCTTGACGGTGAACGCTTCATCCGATGTGCCCGGAAATCTTTGAAATGAATTACCTGCGTCATAAAATGTGACTAACTTCAAACCAGCTTCTCTAATCAAAGGATATTCAAATTCGAGCATTCCGAGCATCTGAAATGAGCCACCCAATGGCTCTAGTCTTCCGGCGGTTCCTAATCGACTTGGTCCGACCGAAAACATGTCAAATCCTCTTAAATCGTTTGGACCGCCCATATAAAATCGCTCCGCCGGAGGAATTGGGCTACTTCCGATTGCTGCGATGTGACCAAATTGAATATTATTTCTAAGAACCAAGTCCCCCACAACCGGTACGTAGTATCGATTATTGAACACCGATTTTACAAATCTCTTATCGCCGCCCAGCCCAGCCGTTTCAACTGATAACTTCTGGTACGATCCTAAGGTCGTTTCAAAACGATTGTTTCGCATGTCACGCACAAGGCTCCAAATCACCGATGACAATACGCCAACGTCGGTGAAATCATCTTGATTCGACTCATTACGACGATCGTCCACAATTTTTAATGATTCGTTCTTATAGGTAATAAACGCGCTCACGTTGTCTGTGATCGGGTGCCCAAAACGAAGATTGAACCCAAGCTTACGCATAAGGTACTTTTCCGGAATTGGATAGTTAACGTAAAAGAAATCGAAACCAGACGACCACCGAGTTCCCAATGTATATGGTTCGGTAAATCCCAAATTAATTGATTTAGACTCACGGTCAGCAGCAAACTGTCCTTGAAAACTCAATTGCTGCCCACGACCAAAAAGATTAATCTCAGAAACCTGCGTGGTTAAAAAGAATTTTTGGACGCTTCCATACCCGGCACCCAACGTTACTGTACCAGTGGACCGTTCTTTCACCGTAATTTCGAGATCAACAATATCGGGTGCATCTTTTCGTGGTCGAGTATTAAATACGATTTCTCCTGGAGCAAAAAACCCAAGTCGCTCAACGCGCTCTTTCGATTTTCTTAGATTGCTTCCATGGTAAAGCTCGCCCTCGAATACCCGAAGTTCTCGACGAATCACTTTGTCGTAAGTTTTTGCATTTCCGGTAACATTGATTTCACCAAAATAAACCAGTTCACCCTTTTCAAACTTATAGTCGATATCAATCGTTCTAGATTCATCGTCGATATTCATCTGGGGTACGACGTTAACAAACGCGTATCCCAAATCTTGGTACATCTCAGAAAGCTTTTGAATATCTGCGTTTCGCTCCGTAATCTTGAAAGTGTCGTCACCCTCTAGTTTGAGTCCATCGCTAAGTTCATCCTTAGAAAATAAAAGATCACCGCTAAAGCCGATATCTCGTACGGAATACTGCAGCCCCTCCTCGACATAGATTGAGACAAATAGCCATTTCTTGTCTTCGCTTACGGTAATCACCGGTGGCTCATATCGAAACTTGACGTATCCGTTATCAAGGTACCAAAGCGTCAAGATCTGCAAATCCTGTTCAAACGCCGATTCTTTAAAATTACCAGAGCCGGTCAAAAACGAAAACAAGCCGCCCTCTTGCGTGCTTCTTAAAAGTGTCTTCAACTTATCATCTGAGTAGACTCGATTATTTAAAAACGTAATTTGCTTGATTCGCACTTTTTCATAATCGTTGATTCTGAAAATTAGCTTTATTTTGCTGTCGTCAATTTTCTCAATATCGTAATCAACCTTAGCTAAGAAAAATCCTTTCTCTTCATAATGCTTCTGAATTCTTTTCACATCTTGTCTGGCTTCATTGATGTCTAGGATATTCCAGTCCTTAGACTTGATTACCTCTTTTAAGTCGTCTGTATCGACTCGTTCATTTCCATCAAATACAACTTCGGCAATCGCGGGACGCTCTTTTACGTGGACCACTAGATCCACCCCGGGGCCACTTCGTTCGCCATGCATTTCTATTTCACTAAAAAAACCCATTTGATGAAGGGCGCCGATATCTTCGCGAATAGTTTTAAGATTGAGGAGCTGACCCGGCTTTGAAATCAATTTTTCTCGAATCGCATCACCCTCGATTCGCTTATTACCCGTCACTTCAACTTTAAGAATTGGCTTACCCTCAAGGGCTTTGTTGGAAGGCGATTCCGCCGCATAGGTCGTTTGAGCCGAAAATGCCGAAAGCATAAGAGTTAAGGCTAGGGTATACCTTACCCTAGACGCGATGATTCGGTGTCGTCTATCCTCGTTGATTCTCACTGATATTAATGTCTAGGTTCGCAAGCCCGCGGTGTCAATTATAATTCTGACGAAAGACGACCGTCTTTCATCGTAAGAACGCGATGCATCCTAGATCTTAGCGCCATATCATGGGTTACCAATAAAATAGACACGCCGGTTTCTTCATGGAGCTGAACCAAAAGATCCATCACTTTTTCTCGGTTCGAGGAATCCAAATTCCCAGTAAGCTCGTCAGCCATTATCATTCGAGGCCTTAGGATTACGGCTCGAGCAATCGCGACTCGCTGCTGCTCGCCTCCCGATAACTCCGTGGGTCTATGTTCCATGCGATCGGCGAGGCCCACAAATTCAAGTAAAGCTTGCGCTTGTTTCATTGCGGGGCGCCAAGAATACCCGGCAATCAACGCTGGCATCATCACGTTTTCAAGGGCCGTAAACTCAGGGAGCAGGTAGTGAAATTGAAAAACAAATCCCAACGATCGATTTCTAAACTCAGAAAGCTTTTCATCGGATTGGGTAGTGAGCTCAATCGACGAATTGGCACCAACATCCTCGATACTGTCATCATCGTTAGGAAAATACTCAATACTACCTTCGGTTGGTTTCTCAAGTGTTCCTAAAACATGAAGCAACGTGCTCTTTCCAGCGCCCGAAGTACCAATTACACCAACAATCTCATTTTCAAAAAGCTCAAGATCGACGCCGTTTACGACCGGGATCTCTTTCCGATTTTTGAAAAACGACTTTCTTAGACCCGTCGTTCGCATCAATATTGAATTACTGTGATCCTTACTCATATCGAATTCCATCCAGCGGAGAACGCCGTGAAACCGTTATAGCAGGATAGAGCGCAGATAAAAGAGAAATCAAAAAAGCAATCCCAATAATAGTGCCAATCTCTTTCCAATTATGAATAACTGGTAAATATCCAATATGGTAGACGTCTGGAGGCAGATCCACCAATCTCGTATTGGCAATAATTTGATTGACCACGAGTCCACCTAGAACGCCCGAAGCGATTCCAACGATTCCGATACTCATCCCAATAAGCGCAAAGAGTCTAAACGCTTTTTTTGACGTGAAACCCATTGCCTTCAATATCGACAGCTCCTTTGTTTTATCGTGAATCATCATAACTAACGTACTTACCGTATTAAAGGCAGCCACGATCACAATCGCGGTAAGGATAATGCTAATCACTACTTTTTCTAGCTCAATTGAGTAGAGTAAATTTCTATTTAACTGACTCCAGTCCTTCGCACGAAATGGATATCCGAAATGATCAGTGAGTAAACCAGCTGCAGCCACCGTATCTTCATTGTCATTTAATTTAATTTTGAATGACGTGATTTTTCCTGGTTGCTTCAATAATTCCCTCACGGATTCAATGGGGGCAAACAAAAAACGAGAATCATATTTGTACATTCCCATCTTTACAATACCAACGACCTTCTTCTCAACCGATCGCGGATTCCCTATACCATAGTCCTGATCATCTTCCTCACTCACAAACGGTATAATTATACGTATGGAGTCTCCAACCTTGGCTCCAACTTTCTCAGCCAAATAAAAACCCAATGACACTTCATCTAATTTATCTGCCAATTTACCTTCGATCACCCGGTCAGGAATTTCGGTCGCCAAATGAAGCGTCTCGTTTTCAATCCCTTCGAGCACTCCACCCGAAACACCGACAGGCCCCGATATCATCACTTCCGAAATAAACGTCGGAGTTAGCGACTTGATCTGAGTGGGAAGAATCTTAATAATTCTTTCACGGATGGATTGAGGATCATCGATCGGACGCCCGCGGGTATATAAAATGACGTCGGAATTCATTCCAGTGATCGCCCTCGTTAGCTCACTTTCAAACCCATTAATGACGCTAGTTACCGAAATAAGGGCCAAAACCCCAAGGGATACCCCAAGCACTGAGATCCAGGTGATAAGCGGAGCAAATTCGTCTGACGATTTCGAAAAAAGAAACCGCTTCGCAAGATAATATACTAAATTTACTGGGCCATTAGACATCAATCGCTAGTTTATCGAAATCAATCAAATTGGCCAGATATAAATAAAGACCCATTGGTGGGTATCGACATTCTTTTTTTGATATTCAACTATACAGTTTTTTTGTATTTGAGCGAAAATGGATTTGTTAGAAGAATATAGGCACACTCGGGCCCAGACTGAAACCCTTTGTGCCCGATTAAACTCCGAAGATATGGTTGTGCAGCCCTTCGACCACGTGAGCCCGCCTAAATGGCACCTTGCTCACACAACCTGGTTTTTTGAAACTTTCATACTTGATTCGTTTTCAGGTGACTATCAGTATTATGATGATTCCTTCCAAAAGAAATTTAACTCCTACTACAAACAAATAGGAGATCATTGGAAGCAATCCCAACGCGGAACTCTTTCGCGGCCGACTGTCTCCGAAACTATGGAGTATCGAAATGCAATAGATACCCGAATTTTAGAGCTCTCTGAAAAAATTCAACCCAAGGACCGATCCCGATTTGATTCAATTTTAGAAATTGGGATTCACCATGAAAAACAACATCAGGAACTATTGCTGATGGATATTAAATCAATTCTTTCATGCAATTTGAAAAGCCCGGTTTTCAGTAGTGATTCCAAAAATACTGATCTAGGAGTACCTCAAGAAGAATGGATTAGCTTTCCCGGAGGCCTCGTCGAAATTGGAGAAAATGAAGAAAGATTTTCGATTGACAATGAAAGACCGAAGCATAAAGTATTCCTTGAACCCTTTAAGATCTCAAATCGTTTGGTCTCGAATGCTGAATTTCTGAAATTCATAGAATTCGGCGGCTACACCAAACCGGAATATTGGTTGAGCGACGGCTGGGATATATTGACCGAAAACAAATGGAATTCGCCTCTTTATTGGCAAAAAAACGATTCCGGAAAATGGATCGAAGTCACGTTGAACGGCTTAAAGGAACTTAACTTAGACGAACCGGTCTCACATATTAGTTTTTTTGAAGCCGATGCATATGCACGCTACCTTGGCTTCAGATTGCCAACTGAATTTGAATGGGAAGAGGCAAGCCGAAAATGTGATTTTGAACGACCAAGCTTCCCAAAGGAATCAATGGCCTCGGTTTTTCAAGAATCAAATATTCATCATCCAATTTATTCTATCCAGAAAAACGGTCCATTTTACGACCTGCTCGGCAATCTTTGGGAATGGACGGCATCGGCCTATTTACCCTATCCCGGATTTAGACCTGCAAACGGAGCGCTTGGCGAATACAATGGAAAATTCATGTGCAATCAAATGGTGCTTCGAGGAGGGTGCCTAGCAACACCCGCAGATCATATTCGAACCACGTACCGAAATTTTTACAGGCCAGAACAAAGATGGATGTTTTCAGGCATCCGACTAGCGCAATAAATTATACTATCGATTTTAAATTTTTCTAAGGATTTTGATCCAATAATTGGGACAGCGATTTAGGTTTGGTTTGAAACAAAAATTGATACTGCTCATCAAATGGCGTTTCGAATTCAAAATTCCAATCCTTAAAGTGAATTGACTGAACAAATCGACGCCCACCAGTAGACAACCGTAGGTAATTTTCGGAATTCTGATCCAAGTTCTCCAAAACACGAAGAAGTCGATTAGAGTCAGCGGCGGCCGATCCAATAACACTTGAATCCAACTGTTCTTTATGTCCTGGCAGGCTTGCAAGATTTAATAAAATTAACCCTATTATCGACAATTCAAGATATTTAACTGTTTGCTTTGATCGCGAAGCTATAAAAGAATTCACCAGATAAACCAAATGGAGAAATAATACCATCGTGGTTGGTATAAAATAATACACCCGGATCAACCCCTCATCCGCAACATTCGCCCAGCTACACATTAGTACAAAAAGGCAAAGCAAACTAAATGGAATGAAAAAATCAACCCCGGCCATATACAATGCGCCAATTCGGTCCTTTAGCAAAAATTGTTTTCTTACATCAAGTACAATTAGAGTAAAATATATCAACGAAGCCACCACCGCGCTCCAAGACAAAATCAAAAAAGAAATCTCGCTTGTCACCACCCAAATTGCCTGCTTCCAGATATCAAATGACAATAGAGTTTCAACATACTTTTCTAACTGCGGAATTCCAACCAATGGATAGTAGCCTGATATACTTAAAATCAATTTACGATTTAGATTTTGATCATAGTACATCATAAACGACACAACGAGAGTGAGTCCGTGAAGAATAGATGCGACCGCCCTTGTATTTTCGGGCCTTTTAATCTGCAAAATAAAATAGATGGCTGACAGCAATCCGGTCACTAATACGAAGTACATGCCCATTCGATCTAATGTACTTAAGACTAAAGCCAATCCCATAACTGGAACGGCAATCGACAAAAACCGCTTCAATAGCCCCGGAATTCGACGCACGCCATAAGTAATCCAAATTACTGAAAGAAGACTTAGAAGTAAAAAAACCTTACCAAAACCAAATCCTGGGATATCAAATACTTTTACAAAAATTATCCCAATCAACGAAAATCCAAGCAATGCAAAAATGAATTTTTGATTTTTTTGATCTAAATCTAAAGTAAGCTCATTTGATTTTTCATTTTTAGTAATCTTCGTCCATAAAAATGCTGTAAAAACACTGAGAACCCCTGCCACTAATACTTTTCCAGAACGAAAATAAAACCCAGATGACCAAAAGTAATTAGTGCTGGTATAAAGCAATGTCGTTAGCAAAACTCCTAGTTCATATGAAATTCTTAGCACTTTTATTCGAATCAAATAGAACACAGAGCCAAAAAGCATAACTATTGTAAACACATGAGAAATGGGAAAAAACAAATACTTATATTGCCACACAAAGGATGCGAACTGAGCGTCAACCCAATTAAAAAAATAGCTGAGTTCTCGCGAATTAATTGCACCCCACTCTGAATTCGCAGGATCAAATACCTTTTGAATCGCGTTTTCTGCAGGATTCAAAAAATGAACCACGTAGGTCATCGATTCAGTATGCAATAATCCCGGGATCGAGAAATAATAGGAACTGAAAATCACGGCGACTAAAAGCAGAATATAAAAATGGATTCTTTTAATGATCATGTGTAGGCAAGTTCTCCCCTTTTTGAACTTTGAATAAAACATTCATAAAATACATATCTGGATCGAAATATTCAGATTCGATCGTAAACCCAGTTTCAACTCCAAGGGTCTCCACATCCTCCCGGAGAAACTTAAATGAAAACTCTACATGTATAGGTTCATAAGCCTTAAATTTAAATGATCTATTTAAGTATGGTACTTCGACTGTTTGCCGGTTTGTTGAAATAATAAAGCTCTCCATTGCGCCCAGCTGGACGTTATAAGTTCCAAAATGTTGAAATTTTTTCAAATCAAAATTTGCGCCTAGCTCTCGATTCATTCTTTCAAGTAAATTCAAATTAAATCGATGGGTCACGCCCTTTGAATCATTATAGGCGTGAAGAAGAGTGTCTATGTCCTTTTTTAGGTCGAAACCAATAAATACAAAGTCTCCATCATTCAAGGAATTCCAAAGAGTTTTCAAAAATACGCGAACTTGAGGAGCAGAAAAATTACCGATATTCGAACCCAAAAATAATACAAAATTACGGCGATCATTTTGAGAGCGGATCCACTTTAATGCGTCAAAATAGTCGGCTACCAATCCAGCACATTCGAGCGCTGGGTAAGCACTGCTTAAATCTTTCGATAATCCATCGATCGCACTTTCTGATATATCAACCGGACAATAACAATGCGAAAATTTCGATTGGATTAATTCGTTTAGCAAAATCTTAGTCTTTAATCCATCGCCCGCACCCAATTCAATAATGTTGAGAGGGGAACCGAAAACTTTTTCTGCTATGTGAGTGGCGCCTTTTTCTAATATCTGTTTTTCACAACGAGTTGGATAATACTCATCCAAACTCATGATTTCTTGAAAAATACGACTTCCCTCAGCATCATAAAGATACTTTGGTGGAAGCGATTTAGGCTTTGACGAAAGCCCCATGAGCACATCCAATGCGAATTGCTCCTGTGGGTTTTCGTTAATTTTTATATCTTCGGGTGCCAGTCGTCGATACAGTGACATTACTGAAGCTGCTTCCTCAGTTGCGGAAATAAAATTACGTCTCGAATACTCGCGGAATCTGTGAGTAACATTACTAGACGGTCAATTCCGATACCCTCGCCCGCTGCAGGAGGCATTCCATACTCAAGCGCACGTACGTAGTCTTCGTCCATTTCACAGGCTTCCTCGTCTCCGGCATCTTTTGCTTCGACTTGGCTTAAAAATCTTTGATATTGATCAACAGGATCATTCAACTCCGAAAATCCATTAGCTATTTCGCGACCGTAGATAAACAACTCAAACCGATCCACCAGAAATGCGTCCTTTTCATTCTGTCTAGAAAGGGGTGAAACCTCAAGAGGGTATTGCGTGACAAACGTTGGGTCAATCAACTTGCTTTCAACTTCTTCTTCAAAAATGGTAAGCATCATTTTTCCCGGGCCATCATTTTTTCGTATCGGAAATTTATTTTTTTCCAAATAGCTCCTAAGCTTTTCAGGGTTTCTCAAGTCTTCTCGCTGCTTAAATCCTGAATACTCAATAATCGCGTCTTCAACCGTGATTCGCTTCCAATCACCACTAAAATCGATTTTCTGTCCCTGGTATTCAATAATCGGGCTACCCGTTACCGCAATCGCAACCTGCTGAACTAATTCTTGAGTGAGCGGAATCAAATCATCATAAGTAGCGTAGGCCCAATAAAACTCAACCATCGTGAACTCAGGATTATGTTGAATCGAAATTCCTTCATTTCTAAAGTTTCGATTGATTTCGAAAACTTTATCGATTCCTCCTACAGTCAATCGCTTTAAATATAACTCCGGAGCAATTCGTAAAAATAGCTCCATATCGAGCGTATTGTGATGAGTCTTGAATGGTCGGGCTGCAGCTCCGCCTGCTATCGGGTGCATCATTGGGGTTTCCACTTCGACGAATCCCTGTTCTTCAAAAAACCGTCGCATAGCAGAGATCGCTTTTGATCGCTTTAAGAAAACAGCTTTCGATTCCGAATTCATTATGAGATCCAAATACCGCTGACGATACCGGATTTCGACATCCGCAATGCCATGAAATTTCTCTGGCAATGGTCTTAATGATTTAGTCACCAAAACCAACTCCTCAATATTTACTGACAACTCATTCGTCTTCGTTTTAAAGAGGATTCCGTGACTGTATATGATATCGCCAATGTCAAAAGTCTTGAAATAATCAAAAACCTCATCACCCAATTTGGCTTTCTGCACAAAAAGCTGAATTTCACCACTTGTGTCCTTAACTCGAACAAAAGCCGCTTTTCCAAAACTTCGAATCGCCATTATTCGTCCGGCCACAGAAACGGCAACCGGCTCTTCTAACTCTAATTCTTCTTTTGTCTTGGCGTTGTATTTTCGGTGCAATTCATCAGAGAAGTTTTTAGCCCGAAATCCGTTTTTATAAGGGTTTTCGCCCGTCTTCCGAAGCGCGCCCAGCTTCTCTAGACGAACTTTTATCTGATCCATTTTGTGTTCGTCTAATAATGACATCAAAGCTCACCCTGTCCCTCTAAGAAACGTTCACAGTCAATCGCGGCCATACAGCCAGTTCCGGCTGCAGTCACAGCTTGGCGATATACGGGGTCAGCGGCATCGCCTGCTACAAAAACACCTGCAACTTCGGTCTTAGCGGTTCCCTTAACAATTTCCAAATAACCGGCTTCATTCATTTTTAATGAATTCTTAAATAAATCGGTGTTTGGTTTGTGGCCAATCGCTGAAAAATACCCAGTTACTGCTATATTTTTAACGTCCCCAGTTTTCAAATTTTTCACCTGAACCCCCTCAACAGATTCAGTGCCAAGAATATCAATCACTTCGGATTCCCATAAAATTTCAATCTTCTTATTATTGATCGCTTTTTCTTGCATTATTTTGCTCGCCCGAAATCGATCCCGCCGGTGAATGAGATACACCTTGCTAGCAAATTTAGTTAAAAATGTGGCTTCTTCCATTGCAGTATCGCCACCACCGACCACAGCGACATTTTGATCTCGAAAGAAAAAACCATCACAGGTGGCGCAAGCCGATACGCCTTTGCCTTGAAGCGTTTTTTCAGATTCGAGCCCCAACCATTTAGCTGAAGCTCCGGTGGCAATGATCAGCGCCTTGGTTCGGATTGAATCGCCAGAATCTAACTTTAAGGTAAATGGGCGTTGATTGAGATCAACCTCGGTCACCTGCCCCTGAGTAATTCTGGTTCCAAAACGAGTTGCCTGTTTTCGAAATCGATCCATCATATCAGGACCCATGATTCCTTCCGGAAATCCTGGATAATTATCGACGTCGGAAGTGATTGTCAGCTGGCCGCCGGGCTGAAAACCCTCGACGCACAACGGCTCCATATTGGCACGAGCCGCATAAATTGCAGCCGTTAAACCAGCAGGACCGGTGCCCAGAATTACAATGTTTTCTAATTCACGAATTTGTTTTTCGGACATGGACTAGGTCTTTCGAAACGAAGGGGAAACAAACTTACGGCTAAACGTTATTCTTTTTTCGTTCAGACGGTAGATCTCCATCGGCTGAACGCTCGATTTCCTCTACGCTAACGAAATCACACAAATTGGAATCATCGCTTAATGATTTTAACGCCTTGTCATGATCACCACGACTGATCACACCACGATTGATATTTGTGTTCACCATTCGAACGTCGAACTCTTTGTCTTTAATTGCATCGGATAAAAGCTTCATAGCAGGCTAGAGATAGACCGATTTAGGGGTCTTGTCAATCAACACTAACCCCCCAAATCACTGAATCGGTTGAATCGATACTAATGCCCAGCTAGCTAATGCCAGGTTTTTGGATCATCGTCATCGTCGGCGTCGGGCCCAGGCACCAACCTCAGGTGTTTGGACGTGAGCTTCGGTTTTGATTTTTTAATACGGCTGGCGGTCGCCTTTGCTGAGCGTTTAAAATACGCGGCGCACCATAAATAAAGAAAACCGAACGTCATTCCGCCCAAATGCGCGACCCCTGAAAACGCTCTCGATGGTCCCGAAAAAAGCGTGCTCAGTAGCTCGTACCCAACAAATCCCAAAACCAGATGCTTTGCTTTTAATGGAAATACTCCAAAAAGAAGAATGTCTCTCTCCGAATAGAGAATTCCATAGGCGACCAAAATACCCATCACCGCACCCGATGCGCCGACCAATGGTATTAGCGGGTACTGGCCACCAATAAGGGCCGCACAAATAAAATAAGAAAAGGATCCACCAAGTACGCAAACGCAGTAATATTGAAGAAACCGACGTCTACCCCAAAGGACTTCAATGTCGCCGGCAAAAAATACGATCCCTACGAGATTAAAAATTAGGTGCCCAATACTTGCGTGAAGAAACGAATACGTAAAAAACTGCCATATTTTATAATGCAAAATAGAGGCTGGGATCATTCCAAAAGTCGCTGTAAATGGGATTCCAAAATATTGATCTGAAAACTGCTGGACTAAAAAAACAGCGAAAATAACGCCGATTAAATATTTTCCGGTTTGTGTGACATTAAGCTGAATCATTACTTACATTATAGATTTAAAATAGAAAAAGAGGACCACTATCTCCTATTGCTGTACCCCGATTCGCCTCCTCAGCGAATTAAGATTAGAGGATAGCGGCCCCCAGTCAAGTGTCTAAGCATTTGAGTACCCACCAAATAACCTCACCTGCCTGACATTATTCATATCGGCGTCGTGAATAAAAACTTAATAATTTTTTTTCCAATTAAACCAAGTTTTAACAGTAAGTTGCGGCAAATTGCGTCAAAAACCCTAACATGTGTGATTTTATACCGTTTACGTATGCAAAATACGTCGGTAGACTAGATAACTAGGGATTATTAAAACGCTAATTTCGATGGGGAAGCGTCAATATGATGACAAAACAACCACTCTATTTAAATCGCGAGGGAAAGACCACGGGCCCCTTCGACTGGAACACGCTCCAATCAATGTTTGCTCATGAGAAGCTGCAAGGATTTGATTGGTATTGGGACCCAATCGGTGAAGCTTGGAAGCCGATTGACGAGCTGGTCGGTGCGATTGCAGCGGAATACGTTCCACCGCAGCCGCAAATTGCACCTCCTCCAGTATTGCATCAGCCCACACACCCCACTGCCGTCGAAAGTCAAAGCCAAATTGGATCGAACGTAGATCCAGATGGTCCAATTGTAATTCCTCGGCAAAAATCAGCACAGGCCACCGTTACGCACCTTCCTAGAGTGGCGTACGTCGACTCAAAAGCCCGAATGCTACCTCCCATTTCTGTGATTTGTTTTGATGGCGAAAAAACCTACTCCGGAACTCTCGAGAGGGCATCCGAAAAACGCTGCTGGATTTCATCTTTTCCGGGTGAAGGCAAACCACCGTTTCTAGAAAGCCAAGAGATTCGCATTAATCTTTTGAGCGAGGCAACTCTTTCCACTGTCACGACCCGAGTAAAAATCCTAAAATTAGACAATCTGGGATCGGTTTGGAATTTGGAACTTCAATGGCTCGATCGGCCTACTGAAATGATCACCGACCTCAATGGAAATATACCGCTTCCGGATTAATGGTTTATTTCGCTACGGAATCCTTACCTCGAACGCAGATATTTGGTAAATCAGCGCGAGCAATCCCAATTTCATCCTGCCAAACCTCAGCATTTTCTGAGCCCTTACCCATTTCGGCCTCACCCCAATCCCAAACGTCGTCGCCGCCGGGCGCCTCTTGAGAAGTCATTTTTTTCTTACCCAAATTTTTATTACCAAGATCACCCAATATTTCCGCTCTCAATAACATTAAATTGGATATTCGATCCTTTAAGTGTTCAATCATAAATAAATTAATTCCGGTGAGCGCGGATTGAATTTTTGCAACTGCTCTTGACTCGAGTGATGTCAATCGCTTTCTATACTTCGTCAACTCCACATGAGCCAATTTTGCACCGGCGACGACCGACTGGTCCGATGCCAAACTACGATTGACAGTCTTAACACCATCAAAAACATCTACTAACGATTCGCGCTCTTTGTGAATGAGATTAACCTCTTCTTGATACGCTGAAAAAACCGGCGACCGAACCCACTCCGTCAATACGTGAGCCGGTACGGTCTCCTTCCGAGTACTCAGCGCCGAAAGCATTTCTTCATATAGATTTCGCTTCTTTCGATCCGAACGCCAGGCTTTTAGCCATTTATTCGTTTTATAATAATTCCGAGTAAACACCTTAATCATTCGTTTAGCCTCATTAAGCTGACAAATCTCAAAATATCCGGTTGTAATTAGCATTTCTGAATCTGGATGAAACGCTCTTTTAAAATCACCCATGTGCAATCCAATTGCAGAACCCAAAGCGGATGAATAATCTTTGGATCGAAATTGAGCCCATGTTTTTTCAACTATCGAATCGATAATGAAATTAGAATTTTTATCGATAGTCTCATAAGTTGCAATTGATTGTTTAAATTTTTTCTTTTCAAAATAAGCTCGCGCTAGAGCCATTTTTGCCATTTCTACATTTCCTCTAAGGTCTTCCGGAAGCTCGTCGACGTCAATTTTTAAAAACTTCTCCATGTGTTTAATCACACGATCCGCGCGATCAGAAGCCACTTCAATCAATCCCAACGTAAAGGGTTCGTAGGCTGGATTCCCAGATAGCATTTTTGCCAATCTCTTTTTTTCAGAAGGCTTAAATCCGTCGACCGCCTTTGCTCGCACAAATCCCAATGCTGCACGCCTAAGTGGGTTGCGATATTTTGCTGGTACTTCAGTTGCAGAAAATCTTAAGATCGATTTTTGAGTTTTTCGAGAAAACGTAAATGCTTTATTTGATATCTGAATTTTATTCATGCATTCAAGCGCCGCAACCCAAACTCCAGGTGATCTCTTATAGGCAGATGACTGCACAATTTTTTCAAATTTCTCATTTGCCAAATGAATCAATCCGGCCGAAAAATAATCTCGTCCGACCATGTACTTAAAATAGTCTTTCACGCCGGCATCAGTCGCTTTTGCCTCCGCCTTATAGACTTCTCCTAATCTCTCAAGATCAATATCACTCGCGCTAGTTTCAATTTCTGGCTCTCTTGGAATGCCGCCGGGCAAAGTCCACTCTTCATCATCCGTGCAAATATCAACACCATGAAATGCCTCAAACGATTTAGACCATGCCGCATTTGGCTGAAATAATGCGAATAAAAGAAACACCGAACTAATTTTTTTTCTTGCCATAATCATTCTACCTCAAAGCATTAAAGTCGAAAGGATACGTTACAGGTACAGACACCCCGCCATCCGGCCGATCAAATTGAAAATTCTTGATTTCCCCCAATACACAACTGTGAAATGCGTTGTCTCGAAAATCCGAATTACCAAGATTAATTTTTGCGACTCGCCCAAGTGAATTAATTAAAAAATTCACTTTGACTCTTCCTTTTTTTGGCGCACCCCGAATTAGCGCCGAATTGTAACAAGACTGAATTCGATGGCTGTTTTTTTGCATCGTGAGTCCAACTTGAGCCTCAGATAAACCCATTGATACATACGCTTCGGTTGTTTTTACCTGAACCATTTGCTTACCTTGATTCTCGATTCGGGCTTTATCCTTCGCACCTTGGTCATAACCAACTGCTGCCTTTTGATCAGGTTTAGCCAATCCACCCATTTTTCGTGTTTCCATTTCCTTCATTTCAACCTGCTTAGGAACGTTGGCACTTGCCACTCGGCGATCATTCTCCTGAAAAACTCGACGCTGCTGCGGCCTATTAGCGGGCTTCGGTTTCGAATCGAATATATCGTTTATCTGATTCTCAAATTTCGGATCTGCAAACGCACCGAGAATTTTATCGGCCTCACTAATTTGTTTCGGAATTCTTTGGCGTGCAACCCGTGCTTGTGGCCTCGGAGCCGAAGCTTGCGGACGCACAATAGGGCGAGGCGCTGGCCGCGGAGGGGCGGCTTTTGCTACGGGACGGGGTTTCGCCGTTGGTCGAGCTACCGCAACCGGAGCTGGGGCTGGTCTCGCCACAGGTTTAGGCGCAACAAACGCCTTGGGTTTTTCGAAACTAGGCGCCGTAGACTCATCTTTGGAAAATTTTGCTTTTGGCTCAGGGGCTTTGAGTTTTACGATCTCTTCTTCTTTTTTCGGTTCCGGTTCTTTTAGTTTCTCTGGAAGAACAACTGTCTCGATTTTCGGCGGCTGTAATTCAAATTCAACAATTTTCGGTTTTGCTCGAGCAATTTGCTTTTCAGGTGCCGTTAAAACCAGAGTGGAACTACCAACAACAAAAAGGAATGCAACGATTAACGAAAGAATTTTTAATGTATAATCCGTATCATCTGAAAATGACTCTTCTTCGACAGTTGTATACTCAACTGGAGTAGGAGATGTGCCCAAATACCATTTCACTGAATCAAACTGGACGACCGATGATCCAAAACCCGATTTGGCAAAATTCCACTCCTCACCTTTATTTGAAACCTGTTCCTTACCAGCTGAATTTCTTAATACCGCTCCCGATTTTTTCCAGCGGAGAATTAAATTTTCACCCGAAACGGTCAATGTGAATACTGCTTGTCCGTGTGACGCTCCGACATATTGAGAAGTGATTGGATCAGCGCTCGTGACCGAATTTCCATCGGTTTTAATTGCAAAAAAGACATCGCCATACTGATCGTTGGACTCAAGAAGTCGTTTATGAACCGGCGTAAGAACGTTAAGTGGTCTGATTTCTATTCTTGTATTTTGAAGGTGAGGAAATTGAATTCTGCTGCCTGACAATAATGGCTCATCGCCTAGATCCTGAACAAATCCGGACTCAACTTCAGCTCCGTGGGTCGCGTCAAACCCTCTAGCTCTAACTCCGCCAGTAGTTCGCTCAAGTAGGACTCCTTTGTCTCCGCCAAAAAGGAATGGCTTCGATGTGTCCCAGACCTCATTTTTTTCTACTTCATTGCGTATCGTTTTTACGACGAGACGTTCGGAAATCATGGAGCACTACCCATTTCTTTCAGCATTTTTTTATTTCTTTGATTAAAATTTTTCGGAATCGAAAACAGACGTCGACCCGCCATGCTGCTGCCAAATTGTTTATCATAGGAGCTGACGGCATTTTGCCCAATCCCCTCAACCCTATGTCCCTCAAACTCTAATCTTTCTTGCTTTTCTTTTTTCTTCTTTGCGTCCGAAATTGCTGCAAAAAAGCACACGATTGATAGAACAATGATTAGTCTGATAAATATACTTTTAAACATAAGTACTCCTAAAAATCCTCTTCATCGAGTTCATTCTCGACTTTCTTATCTTTTGAATGTTTTTTTGATGCTATTCCTCGATCACCTTTTACCATTGCCTGAGCAATCGAACTATCAAAAACTTTTGGTGAACCTTCGAGCGCCAGGCTCATTTTTGAATTCAACCCGGTAGAAAGCTGAGAGTCGGCCCAAAATGCAGAATAAAGATAGACCAAAGCGATCTCACCGGAAACGTCGCCACGGGCAAATTCACGTTCATTTTGATTTGCAAGGGCCAATAGACTGATTACTTTTGTCTTATTAAACGTCATCGTCGCATTGGCTAATGAAAATGCTAAAACTTTTCTAAATGCTTCCGAATTTCGGCTATTAACCTGAATCGATGACAAGAATTCATTCACTTCTAACATTCCTTCTGAAGTCGCGTCGGCAAGTATCAATGAAGCGCCCCTAATAAGCGACGCCCACTCGGGAGGATAAAGCTTAAGACGTGAGCCTTCGCCTGCCATATGAGCCATTTTTGCCCAATTTTTGGAATTGATTGCGTCGATAAAAGCCGTTTTCCAAACTTCGAGCGATTTTTCATTTTTTCGCTCTTTAGAAATCGGTATAAATTCGACGAAGTCTCCAGCGTCAAACCCCAAATAAGGAAACTGACTTCGGTGGGGGGTTGGAGTACTTTTATAACCAGACTCCTCAATTTTTGCGGTGACCTCAGCATACTGATCGACCGAAATCTGCGACGCATTCGCTAATTGAAGTGCCGCCGCGGCGCTTGAATCGCGTTGAGCTATAAACGGTTGCTTAAGTTTGTCGATAGTTTTAACCACTTTTATTCGATCCTCGCCACTAAGGCCCGGAGGAACAAGTCGCTCTAAATCTTTGGCTGCATCTGAATAGAATATCGACTGATAATATAGGACTTGCGCTTGTATTGCCTGAATCGCAATTCCAGATATTTCACTTCCAATCGCATCTACGCCCTTTAAGACGTTAGCTCGATTTCTGATCGCATTGGGATTCAAAGCCAGTGGCGATCGTTTTCGAATTTCGTCCCTGTAGCTAGAATACGTTCGCGGAATTGAAGTAGAAATTATCGAGATCAGCGCCGCTTTTACGTCATTAGGCGCCTGTGGCCAATCTTGAACCAATTGACCTAACAATTGCTTCCGTTGCTCCCAATTTAAACCAACATTTTGATCTAAAGCCAAAGCAATCCAAATTGATTTTTCTCCCGGAATTGCTGTTCTAAGCTTTGGATATAGCAATCGCGATACATTGACTCGTCGTCCCTGATTTCGAAGTAAAATATAGTAAAGACCCTCGTACATTTCGCAGGTAGCCCTATTGCTTGCGGTGCAAACCGATGAATTTGCAAGATGCTTTTTCAATAGCGGTACGTCTCCTGCAATCCATGCGGTAAAAAGAGCCTTTGCTCGAATTTGGTTGGTATCATTTTCTGTCATCTTAGCCGAAGCAGGTTTGCGCCCGGATAAAAATCCCGAATAGTGCGCAGACGCCCCAAGATAATCAAAATTTTCTTCTTTCAGGGAGGCTTGAAGCGACACTGCCTGAGTACTTAAATCTGCGTTCTTTGAGTACTTAGCTCCTTTTGAAAAAAACTGTATCGCTTTTGATCTATTTCCCATTGCCAAAGCCGCATTTCCGGCTAACCGGGCTACTGCTTCAGACGCGGAAGAAACCGGATAATCAGTGAAATAGTCATCGGCCAAACCAATTACTACGTTGTTTCTTTTTGAATTAAACTGTAGCTCAAGAAATTTGTAAAAAGCAGTTGCACCGGCATAAATCACTTCTTGTTTAAATTTTGGCCCACCAACCAAATTAGGCTGTTTAAGAACCTTTTTAGAGAAATCATACGCCTCTTTATATTTACCACTTTGAGAATAAGTATCCATTATTAACGATACCGAGGGTTCTGCGTATTTCGAATCAGGGTGATTTTGAACAATTGATTCAAGCTGAGTTAATGCAGATCTAACAGCAGGAAGCGAATAGAGGATCCGAGCTGACTCAAAGTGAAATACATCCGCGCTACGATCGTCTGTGTACTTTTTTTGATAATCTGCAATCAACTCTATCCATTCTTGAATCGGCTTCGGAACGCTCATTTCGCTCGCTGGGATTCTCGGATTAATACTCTTAGGCAATTTGCCCTCTGCCCTTAACTGCTCAAATCGAGATGAAATCGCTCGCAGATGAGCCGTTTTTCTACGTTCTGGAGTAGTATCTGCCGCGGTTGAAACCTTTACTTTCAAATATTGATCATAGGCTTTATCAAATTGCTTTAATCGAAAATTATTTTCCGCCAAATTAAAATAACTATCAATTTCTGCGCCTTCGGCCACACCACCCACATCAAGTAGACCCTGATAAACATATGAAAGAAGATTTCGATAATTTTTTTCGGTCTGAATATCATTGACCGTTTTTAATTTACCTAAGAGTAGAGTTTGCATAGACCCAAGGCGCGCTTGAATTTTCTTTTTATTTTCTTCCGATTTTTTGCCGCCCTTTGAGTTAACGACACTTACTACTCTTTTAACGACGGTCGATAAAACATTTTGGTACCTAGGTTCATGAGGGCGATTTAGAATAAAGTCCATCAGTCCCAACTGAAGCTCAAATGCAGCCTCAGATCGCGGAGATTTACGATATACCATTTCCGCCCATTGAAAATATTCGGCTTCCTTACCGTTTCCTCGCAAATAGTCACCAAATCCAACAGCAAGATTCTCATAATAGGCTGAAGACCCAAATGAACTGAAATAGATTTGTGCGCCCGGTAACGAAAACCCAGATTGCTGTTTTTCGTATCCACGATAATACGCTTCGGACGTCTGCGACAAAACTCGACTCACTTCTTCTTTTTCGCCGTCAACGACAGCTCCACCCTTTAATGCTAGCAATTGTTGTTTAAGCGTCTCTTTCGCTTCGTCGTAATTATTCGTTGAATAATACACGAACGTCTTTTGAGTAAGCATGTAATAATAATTTTCGTGATTTCTAGGAAGGCGAATTGAGGAAAGGACTCTCATCGCATTTCTAAAATCCTTTTTTTCGATATAGAGATTTGAAAGTTTGAATCTGATTTTTAAAACCTCTCGCTTGTCCTTTATCCCACGTGCCGCAACAGTAAAATCAGCTATGGCTTCATCGATCTTTCTGAGGCGTTCGCGAGCATAGGCGCGTATCAAGTACGATTCGGTTGCCTTGTCGAATTTTGGAAATTTTGTGACTATTTCAGTTAAAGCCGTTTCTGACTGTATATAACGATTGCGAGCCGCTTCCGGCTCTGCATTGGCTTGAATATCAGCAAGCTGAAAGAGAATATTCGCGTACCGAAACAAGACTTTCGGCCTAAGAGCGGCATTGGGATTTTTACTCAAAATCCCACTTACTGTTTTTAATTCGCTTTCTTTAAGCTTTATATCAACAGTGACGTCCTCAGTTCTAACATAAGAGGTGTTTAATATCCAAGTCAAAGCGAAGAGCGATGAAGCTATTAACGCACCTGTTTGCTTGTATCTGTTATTCATTTTTGAGTACCACCAACTTAAAGTTTGTAAATCCCTCTTCGCTAGCTGAATTAAGAACTCGCCTAATAGTTTGATAAGGGGCCATTCGATCAGCTAGAACCAATATTTTTTTGGATATGCGCTTTCCGTCTGGAATAGCTGAAGCAGGTAGACGAGCGTCTGGTTCTCTTTTTGCGGTCTCCCGCAACGCGAGCCTCACCTCTCCTACACTTCCATCCTGTAGTACGCGATCTGTAGGGATTTGAAATTTACTTAAACTGAGCACCACTTTACCGTCGAGCAGAACGCGGTTTTCTGCGATCTCAAGCCTTACTACTTCAGACAACTCATCGGTCACTTTTGCTTGTGGGAGTTTCAAACCCTCAGGAAGATTGAACTGAACCACCCCCTGAGTAGACGCTTTTAAGACAAATACGATGAGAACGATCATGATGTCGGCCATAGCACTAAGATTTAGCGATGGGGCCTGCGATGATTCAGTGGCTGCTTTAAATTTTCTACTCATTTGTAGCCAACTCTCCCATCCAAACTTTAGGAAAATTTTGTTTTGCAAGCTCTATTGCACTCACGAGGTTGTAGTATTCGAGCTCACTATATGCATTAATGTTGATCATTTTTACTTCTGGTCTTGTTTGCTGAATGGCTTGAAGCTTGTCCTTCATTGAATCGAAATCCCAAATGTTGTTTAGCGACACGAAACGCTCCTGAGTGTCACGCTTGTCGCTTAAGTAAATCGTAAATGAACGATCTCCATACATTTGAAGCACTACCGCAGCGGTTTCAGTCTTCTTATCGCCAGGGTCTTGTTGATCATCCGCTAGTGATGCAGCATTTTCAGGCTTGAAATTTGTATCAAGTGCACCCAACGCGATAAATGATCCGGAGACCAATAGGTATGTTAAAATCACGACTAGACAATCAATGATTGCCGCTAGATTAATTTTAACATCGTGATTAGGCGATGAATGTATTCCCTTTAATGATTTCATACTTCGTCTTATCCCGTCCTACGAACGTCTCCGTTTCCAGCATCATCAGATGAATAGAGTCGCTGCTTAAGAATATCCAAGGCGCGGTAAGCACCCTGCTCAATTTCAGCAGTTATTTTCGTCGTTCGATTCATTAAGATACTGAATGCCACCATACAAACAACGGCGACGGCTATTCCGGTCATCGTTGCAAAAAGTGCAGTAGAGATACCTGTTGCCAACCGCGTGGCTCGCTCTTGTGCACTAATGTCTCCTTCAAGACCACCGAAGGCAGCCACTAGACCCAAAATGGTTCCAATCAAACCCAATAGCGTTGCGATATTCGCCAGACTCGAAAGATAGTTGGTCCGACGCTGTACCGTTTGAACGGCTTCGCTTACGGCGATGTCCAATCCGTTTTCAATGACCGTATCTGGTTGATGAGCCCTTAGGAGCGCTTCCTTTACAACTCGACTCACTGGTTTGTGACGATACTTTTCACAGTGTGCGATCGCATGGTGTAATCGATTAGATAAAACCATGTCACGAATCGCCTGAAAAAATGCATTCGTATTATTCAGTGGAAAGCGAACAAAGAGTTGATATGCTCGCTCGATTGAAATCAAAATTGCAAAACCTGCAGCAACAAGTAACGGCAAGAAATGCAAAAAATGTGTCTGGATATGCCCTATAAAATCAGTCATAACGATTACTCCTGTAAAGAAAATACTTCTTCTTGAGAATTTAATCGTCTTAATTATTGAAAAACTTTAAGCTGGA
>Ga0066639_10000682_pt1 | contig 29799 bp, 40 predicted proteins | sample CryGeyCG2114_010_2_FD_59504 | JGI IMG/M metagenome (GOLD analysis project Ga0066639, IMG submission 59504) | Groundwater microbial communities from aquifer - Crystal Geyser CG10_big_fil_rev_8/21/14_0.10 | ecosystem: Environmental > Aquatic > Deep subsurface > Groundwater | place: USA: Utah...
TTTAAAAGAAAAAACCAAACAAGACCCACGTCATATTTTTAATAAAGCAATTAAAAAAGTTTCACCCCTAGTTGAAGTACGCGGTAAACGTGTCGGTGGTGCTAATTATCAAGTACCTTTTCAAGTTCGCGGTGAACGACGCTATTTTTTAGCTTGTAATTGGATTATTAAAGCGGCTAATGATCGTAAAGGACGATCTACTGCTGAAAAATTAGCAACTGAGATTTTAGACGCTTCTAATGGCGAAGGAACAGCAATCAAGAAAAGAGAAGCGGTTCATAAAATGGCGGAAGCTAATAAAGCTTTTGCTCATTTCTCAAGATCAAGAAATTAAAATTATCTTGTTAAGGAATTTAAATTGTAATTCTATTATTTCTTTTATCTACCTCAAAATTATCTACATCAAAATTTGATTTTTAAATAAATTTATAAATATGGCCCGAGACTACGCTTTAGAAAATATTAGAAACATCGGTATTATGGCGCACATTGACGCCGGTAAAACAACTTTTACCGAGCGCGTTTTGTTTTATACCGGTAAAAAACATAAAATTGGTGAAGTTCATGAAGGCGCAGCAGAAATGGATTGGATGGAACAGGAAAAAGAGCGGGGAATTACAATTACTTCCGCAGCAACGACATGTTTTTGGAAACATAATAAAATCAATATTATTGATACTCCCGGGCACGTTGACTTTACTGTTGAAGTAGAGCGTTCCTTGCGTGTTTTAGACGGTGCAGTGGCCGTTTTCGACGGTCAGGCCGGAGTAGAACCACAGTCAGAAACAGTTTGGCGACAGGCCGATAAATATCAGGTTCCTCGTTTATGCTTTGTAAATAAAATGGATAAAATGGGTGCTGATTTTTATATGAGTCTTGATTCTATTCATACTCGTTTAAGTCAAAAAGCGGTGGCTATCCAATTACCGATTGGTGCGGAAAGTAATTTACTCGGTGTTGTTGATTTGTTAACAAAAAAAGCATATAGATTTTCTGGAAATTTAGGAGTTAATGTTGAAGAAATTCCTATCCCTGATGATTTACAAGAAAAAGTTAATAAATATTATAGCGAATTAGTAGAAAAAGCCGTGGAATGCGATGAAAAAACCATGGAAAAATATTTAAGCGGGCAAGAAATAAGTTTAGAAGAATTAAAAGCAGCTATTAGAAAAGGTGTTATTCATAATGAAATTTATCCTGTTTTATGCGGAACAGCTTTGCAAAATATCGGTGTCCAATTAGTTTTAGATGCTGTTAACGATTACCTACCGTCCCCTTTGGATGTTCCCGATATTGAAGCGTCTGATGTTCGTGATTTTGAAAAGAAAATTCCTATTACCGCTAACGACAGTAAGCCATTCGTTGGTTTAGCTTTTAAAATTGCTACTGATCCTTTCGTCGGCAAACTTTGTTTTGTTCGAGTTTATCAGGGTGTATTAACAGCCGGTTCTTATATTGTTAATTCCACTAAAGACACTAAAGAGCGCGTCGGGCGTATTGTTCGTATGCACGCTAATCATCGCGAGGAAGTAAAGGAAGTTTACGCGGGAGACATTGCAGCGGTTATTGGTTTAAAAAATACGACTACCGGCAATACTCTTTGTGCTGAAGATGAAACAGTTTTATTAGAGTCTATTGTTTTCCCTGAACCGGTTATTAAGATTGCCGTTGAACCAAAAACTAAAGCTGATCAAGAAAAAATGGGTGTAGCCTTACAACGTTTAGCGGAAGAAGATCCGACTTTTAGAGTTGAAACTGACGGAGAAACTAATCAGGTTTTGATTTCCGGTATGGGAGAACTTCATTTGGAAATTATTGTTGATCGTATGAAGAGAGAATTCGGCGTGGAAGCTAACGTCGGAAATCCACAAGTTTCTTATCGTGAAACTATTACTAAAACTGCCGAAGCGGAACATAAATATATTAAACAGAGCGGTGGACGTGGTCAATATGGTCACTGTTCTCTAAGAGTTGAACCACTTGAATCAGGCAAGGGTTTTGAATTTGCTGATGAAGTTAAAGGTGGAATTATTCCTCGTGAATATATTCCAGCTATTGAAAAGGGTGTTAAGGAAGCTTTTTTAAGCGGTACAGTTGCCGGTTATCCAATGGTTGATGTTAAAACAGCGGTATTTTATGGTTCTTATCATGAAGTTGATTCTTCGGAAATTGCCTTTAAAATGGCGGCTATTTTTGCTTTTAGAGATGCCTGTCAAAAGGCTGGACCAATATTATTAGAACCGATTATGAAAGTTGAAGTTACTACCCCAGAAGAATATATGGGTAATATTATTGGTGATTTAAGTAGTAAACGTGGACAAATTGAAGAAATGAGTGATCGAGCTAACATTAAAGTTGTAAAATCTAAAGTTCCTTTGGCGGAAATGTTTGGCTACTCAACATCTTTACGTTCCATGAGCCAAGGCCGAGCTAATTATGTTATGGAATTTTCCCATTATAATGAAGTACCAAAAAATATTTTAGAAGCTATTAAAGAGAAACAAGGTAAGTAAAAATTAATAATGAGTAAAGAATATGTTTCCCGAACAGTTAAAAAAAATTCTTAATTTGATAAAAAAAACTGGTGAACGAGTAATTATTTTTGACGCTGCGATTCCTGATGATTCTTATGCTTTAATGGATTTTGATTCTTATGCTGAACTGGTTGTTAATAATAAATCTATTCAAAAAAATTTAGAGATAAAAAATTTAGATAAAAAAGTGTCGGACGAAAAAGCAGTTGAAGATCCAAAAATATCAGTAAATTCCGTTGAAAAAGAAGATAATAAAAATTTGACAGAAGAAGATTTAACTGATAAAATAAATCGCGAAATATCAATGTGGAAAAATAATGAGGAAAGTCCTTATTTAGCGGAAGATAACAAACCCAAAAAAGCTTGGGATATTTCTGGTCAAGTAAAAAATAAAGCTCAAGAAGTTGCTTGAGGTTTGAAAAACATAAAAAGATTTAAAAATTTTTAAAAGTAAATTTAATAAAAATAATTAAAATTAATTTAAGTTCGGCTGGTTTCCTTTAATAGGGAAGAAACTTCGTGTAAACGGGGGCCGTACAACAAAAACATGGCAGCAGAAAAATTTGAAAGAGGTAAACCCCATGTTAACGTCGGTACTATCGGCCACGTTGACCATGGAAAAACTACTTTAACCGCCGCAATGTTGGCTGTTTTTAGCTCGAAAGGGTTGAAAGCTTCCCACAAAGGCGTTAATGAGATAGACGCCGCTCCGGAAGAAAAAGCGCGTGGTATTACTATTGCTACTGCTCACGTTGAATATGAGTCAGAAAAACGTCATTATGCGCACGTTGATTGTCCAGGGCATGCCGATTATGTCAAAAACATGATTACTGGCGCCGCTCAAATGGATGGTGCTATTTTAGTTGTAGCCGCTACTGATGGACCTATGCCTCAAACTAGAGAACATATTTTATTAGCTCGTCAAGTTGGCGTACCTTATATTATTGTTTTCTTGAATAAATGTGACATGGTTGAAGATAAAGAATTAATTGATTTAGTAGAAGAAGAAATTCGTGATTTATTAAAGAAATATGATTTCCCGGGAGATACTACTCCAATTATCCGTGGGTCAGCTCTAAAAGCTTTAGAGAATCCAACCGGACCTGATACTGAGCCAATCATGGAATTAATGAAACAATTGGACGAATATATTCCAGAACCAGCTCGTGATATTGATCATCCTTACTTAATGCCTATTGAAGATATTTTCTCAATTGAAGGTCGTGGTACTGTTGTTACCGGTCGTATTGAAAGAGGAATTATTAAAGTTGGTGATGAAGTAGAGATTGTCGGTTTAATGGATACTAAAAAAACTACTGTTACTGGAATTGAAATGTTTAATAAATCATTAGACCAGGGTCAAGCGGGAGATAACGCGGGAATTTTATTACGCGGTACTAAAAAAGATGAAGTAGAACGTGGCCAGGTTTTGTGTAAACCGGGTACAGTTACTCCTCATACTGAATTCTCCGCTGAAGTTTATGTATTATCAAAAGATGAAGGTGGACGACATAAACCTTTCTTCAATGGATATAAACCACAATTTTATTTCAAGACTACTGACGTAACTGGTGATATTACATTACCAACCGGAACAGAAATGGTTATGCCTGGGGATACTGTTAATTTAAATATTAAATTAATTTCTCCGATTGCTCTTGAAGATAAACAAAAGTTTACTATTCGTGAGGGAGGAAGAACTGTCGGTGCCGGTGTTGTTACTAAAATTTTAAAGTAATTACTGGAGACCCGCTCTTCCGTTAATGACGGATTAAGAGCGGGTTTGTAGTGTTTATTTACAAATATAAACTAAGAGATATAATTTATTTACTATGCCTGAAAATAAGAAAGAAGACAAAGAATTTAAACAGAGAATCAGAATTAAAATTCGAGCGTTTGATCATAAAATAATTGATCAATCTACTAGAATAATTATTGAAACTATTGAACGAAGCGATGCTCAATTTTTAGGGCCAATTCCTTTGCCAACAGAAAAAAGAAAATATACTGTTAATCGTTCCACTTTTGTTCACAAATCTGCTCAAGATCAGTACGAAATGAGAACTCATAAACGAATGATTGATATTATAGATCCGACCGCTAAAACCATTGAAGATTTAACTAATCTTATTTTACCAGCGGGTGTTGACGTGGAAATTAAAATGTAGTAGTATAAAAAGGTAATATTAAATTGGCTGAAGAAAGCTTAAATAACTCTAAGAAAAAAAGAAAGTGTTTAAGCGAAAATTAGCTAAATTTGGAGGAAAATCAGCGAAATAACCATCACACAAAAAAGATAGAAATTTTATTTTTTTATTGTTTGGTTTTTAGGCTGGTTTTAAAACCAGTTTTTTTGTAGAATTTTTTAAAGAATATATGAAATTTATCAGTGGAAAAAAATCAAGCATGACCCAGATTTGGGTTGATGATAAGGTTATAGCTGTTACTTCAGTTTTAGCTGGTCCTTGTACAGTTACTCAGGTTAAGAATACTGAAAAAGATGGCTATGAAGCTTTACAATTAGCTTACGGAACACGTCAGGCTAAAAATATTAAAAAACCACAATTAGGACATTATAAAAAAACCGATACCCAACCGGCTCATGTTCGAGAATTTCGAACAGCGGATGCTTCTAAATTTAAAGCTGGTGATGTTGTTACTGTAGAAACATTTTCTGTCGGTGATAAAATTGACGTTACTGGAACATCTAAAGGCAGAGGTTTTCAAGGAGTTGTTAAACGTCACCATTTTCATGGGTTTAGAAAAACTCACGGTAATAAGGATCAGGAAAGAATGCCGGGATCAATTGGTGCTAAAGGACCAGCCCATGTTTTTAAAGGAACAAGAATGGGTGGCCGAATGGGTAACGAACGCGTTACAACCGGCAATCTAGAAATAGTTGGAATTGATACAGAAAAAAATATTTTATTTATTAAAGGTGCAGTTCCGGGTGCTATTAATGGTTTTGTCTTTGTTAGAGGCAAAGGAGATCTTCAAGTTAATTTGAAAAAAGTTGCAGTTGAGGAAACTAAAGTTGAAGAAATTAAAACAGAAGATATAAAACCAGAAGAAACTAAAGTTGAAGAAACTAAAGTTGAAGAAACTAAAGTTGAAGAAACTAAAGTTGAAGAGGTTAAAATTGAAGATAAAAAAGAAGAAAATAAAAATGATGAGTCTAAAACCGAAGAAGCTAAAAAAGACTTAACTGAAACCATTAAGAAGTAATAATTCTATGTCATTAAAGATAAAAGTTTACAATCAAGCCGTCGAAGAAGTTAAAGACTTCGAATTATCGGATAAAGTTTTTGGCGTTAAACCCAGCAATGAATTATTACATCAAGTAGTAATCACTCAGCAAGCTAATTGCCGCCAAGTTTTAGCACACACCAAAGATCGTAGTGAAGTTTCTGGCGGCGGAAAAAAACCTTGGAAGCAAAAAGGTACTGGCCGAGCCCGTTCCGGTTCTAGCCGTTCTCCTATTTGGATTGGTGGCGGAGTTACTTTTGGTCCGACTAAATACCGTAATTTTAAGAAAAAAATAAATTTGAAAATGAAACAGAAAGCTTTAGTTATGGCTTTGTCCGATAAAGTAGAAAATAAATCATTAGTTATTTTAGATAGTTTAAATTTTTCTGATTATAAAACTAAAAATTTTCAAACTTTGTTAACTAATGTCGAGAAGAAAGTTTTAAATAATGAAAGACGAAATATATTAATCGTTAATGACGTTAATGATGAAAAAACTTGGTACTCCGGCCGTAACTTAGTCGGCGTTAAAATGATTAATTTAGAAAATATTAATTTAGTAGATTTGTTAAATTATAAAAATTTATTGCTTACCGAGAATGCAGTTAAGATTTTAGAAAAAAGATATTCTTAATCGGTAATTTGTAATTATAATAATATGGCTTTATTTGGTGCAAAAAAAACAACTAAAGAAGATAAAATAAGTCCTGCTAAAACAGTTGCTAAAGTTTCTACTGATAAAAAAGAGGAAACTAGTATGCAGGATTTATATAGTGCACCGACTAGCAAAGTTAAAACTGCTAGCGGCAAGACAGTAGTTAAAAGTGCTCGGCTTAATATGGCTTATAGAGTTTTAGCCAGACCAGTAATTACCGAAAAGGCTACCCACTTAGCGGCTGCTAATAAATATGTTTTTTCTGTAGCAAAACAAGCTAATAAGATTTCTGTTGCGATGGCTATTGAAGCTGTTTATGGAGTTAAACCAATCCAGATTAATATTATGAATGTTTCCGGAAAAAAAGTTGTTAGAGGAAAAATTAAAGGACAAAGAAATGATTGGCGTAAAGCTATTGTGACTTTGAAAAAAGGAGAAAGTATTAAAATTTACGAGGGAGTTTAATTAATAATTGATAAGTTTTCGTAATTTATAACAGATTAAAATTGATTATATATGGGTATTAAAAAAGTAAAAGCAAATACTCCTGGTCGACGTTTAGCAACTTTTGATGATTTTAAAGATCTTACTAAGTCTTTTCCTGAAAAAAGATTAGTGATTGCTAAAAAAAGACGTGGTGGACGAAATTCTCAGGGTAAAATTACGGTTCGTCATCGTGGCGGCGGCGCTAAACGTCATGTCCGCTTAATTGATTTTAAACGTGATAAATTTAATGTTCCGGCTACAGTTGCCTCTATTGAATATGATCCTAATCGTGGCGCTCGTTTAGCTTTATTGCATTATACTGATGGTAGCAAGAGATATATTATTGCTCCGACTGATTTAGTAGTTGGCGACCAAGTGATGAGCTCTAAAGAATTAATTGAAATTAAAAGCGGTAATGCCTTACCTTTAGAATTTATTCCTGCCGGTATGCCGGTAAGTTGTGTAGAATTAGAACCAGGTGAAGGAGCAAAAATTGCTCGTGGGGCTGGTAACGTTGTTTATGTCATGGGCGTCGAAGGAAAATATGCTCAATTAAAAATGCCTTCAGGAGAAATTCGTCAAGTTAAAAAAGGTTGTTTGTGTACGGTTGGTCGAGCTAGTAATCCTGATCATCGTCATATTTCTCTTGGTAAAGCCGGGCGTACACGTCATTTAGGAATTCGTCCAACAGTTCGTGGTTCCGCTATGAATCCCGTTGATCACCCACATGGAGGCGGTGAAGGAAACCAATCAATTGGTTTGAAGCATCCAAAAACTAAATGGGGTAAGCCTGCTCTTGGTGTTAAGACTAGAAAGAAGAGACACTCTGATCGTTTAATAATTAAAAGAAGAGCTAAGAGAAAATAATACCAAATAAATATGTCTAGAAGTTTAAAAAAGGGGCCATACATAAATCTTCGTTTACAGAACAAAATCAAAAACTTAAAATCTGGTGATAAAACCACTCTTAAAGTTTGGGATCGTGCCTGTACTATTACACCGGAAATGGTGGGGTTTACTATTGGCGTTCATAATGGAAAAACTCATGTACCGGTTTATATTGTTGAAAATATGATTGGTCATCGTTTGGGTGAGTTTTCTATGACAAAGAAATTTGTTGGTCATGGTGGTAAAATGGCTAAATCACAGGCTGCTGGAAAAAAATAATTCTAGGCCGCTGAAAAAATAATTAATCAATGATTATATGGAAGTAAAAGCTAGTTTAAAACATTTAAAAATGTCGTCACAGAAGATCCGTTTAGTGATCGATGTTGTTCGTCGTATGCCGGTTGATACCGCTTTGGATCAATTAAGATTTATTAATAAATTAGCTACTGAACCAGTTGCTAAGTTAATTAAGTCAGCCATTGCTAATGCGGAGAATACTTATAGTTTAGAAAGAAGTAATTTATATATTAAAGAAATTCGTTCCGACGGTGGGGTGACTTTAAAACGTTGGATGCCTCGGGCTCATGGCCGAGCAACTTCTATTCGAAAACGAGGTTGTCACATTAATTTAGTTTTAGGTGAAATTAAAGATAGTGGTAAAACAGAAAAGAAAATTGTTAAAACAGCTGATCCAGTAAAATTAGAAAAACTAGTTAAAGAAGGAGAAAAGAATCTAGTTAAAAATACCAGTAAATCAGAAAATGAAAAAGGGAAGAAGGCTACCGGAGAAAAAACTAAAATGTTTAGACGTAAATCTGGTCAAAGCTCTTAATAAATAATAAGATATAAGTTTAATTCGCTTTCGTTAGCGATTTATAAATAAAAAATTGACGACAGATAAATAAATTCATAATCGAATTAATATGGGAAAAAAAGTAAATCCAAAAATCATGCGCATGGGTATTACCAAGACTTGGCCTTCTTTATGGTTTGAAACTGGTGATAAATATATCCAGAATATTAAACAAGATATTGGAATTCGTAAACATTTAATTAAAGAATTTAGAGAAGCGGGTATTGATAAAGTAGAAGTTATTCGTACTATTAATAAAATAGAACTTAATATTTCTACAGCTAAACCTGGTTTGATTATTGGTCGCGGTGGTAATGGAGCGGAAGAATTAAAGAAAAAATTACATGATAAGTTTTTAAAAAATTTCCGAATGGGTGAAATTAGTTTAAATATTAAAGAATTTAATCGTCCTAATTTAAGTGCGCAAATTGTAGTTCAGGGGATGATTTTAGAAATTGAAAAAAGAATGCCTTTTAGACGAGTAATGAAACAAACTTTAGGTAGAATCGAAAGAGCGGGTGCTCAGGGAGCTAAAATTGTTATCGCCGGACGCCTTAATGGTGCGGAAATTGCTAGATCTGAAAAGTTAGTTTGGGGAAAAGTACCTTTGCAGACTTTGCGAGCTGACATTGATTATGCTCGTGGCGGTGCCCACACTACTTATGGTGTTATTGGAATTAAAGTTTGGATTTATAAAGGAGAAATTTTTGAAAAAGAAAAAGCAGCTAAAGGTGAAGTGATTGCCCAATAAAATAAACAAATTGCCAATTATATGTTAATGCCTAAGAAAACTAAATGGAGAAAAGATCAGAAACGACGACGTGGCGGTAAAGCTAGTCGTAATTTAAATATCAGTTTTGGTAGTTATGGCTTGAAGAGCTTAAGCGCTTGCTGGGTAAGTTCCCGTCAAATTGAATCTGCTCGTCGCGTGATGACTCAATATGTTAAAAAGGGCGGTCAGATTTGGATTAGAATTTTCCCTGATAAGCCGGTTACTGCTCATGGCGGAGAAATTCCTATGGGAAAAGGTAAAGGTGCTATTGATTATTATGTTGCTATTATTAAACCCGGTATGATTATGTTTGAAATGGATGGCGTGACTCCGGAAATAGCTAAAAAAGCCATGGAATTAGCCGCTTATAAATTACCGGTTAAATGTCAGTTTATTAGTAAAGAATAAATTAGCTATTAGCATTTTCTGCTTTTAGCGGAAATCTGAAATTATATGGATAAAAAAGAGTTAGAAACAAAAAAACCTGAAGAATTATTAAAATTATTAGATCTTAATAGAGAAGCTTTGCGTGATTTAAGATTTAAAGATTCTAATAAACAGTTGAAAAATATTAGAAATATTAGAGAATTGAAGCATTTAATTGCTCAAACTCTAACTATATTAAATAAGAAAAAATAATATGACAAGCGTTCAGTCTCCAAAAGAAATCGTCGCTTTAAAAACTACTAGCCGAAAGTTTAGTGGAGTGGTAGTTAGTGATAAAAATGACAAAACAATTGTTGTTCGGGTTGATTCTATAAAAAAACATCCTAAATATCAGAAACGTTATACGGTTAGTCGTAAATATAAAGTTCATGATGAAGCTAACCAATATAAAGTTGCTGATCAAGTTAATTTTATTGAGTGCCGTCCGTTTAGTAAAGATAAAAAATGGCGAGTAATAAGTCAGAAATAATTTTGTTAATTTTTTAATTGTATGGTGCAAGTACAGACACGTTTAAAAGTAGCTGACAACTCCGGTGCCAAGGAAGTAATGTGTATTCGCGTTCTTGGCGGTTATAAAAGACGATATGGACATGTCGGTGATATTATAGTAGTGGCAGTTAAATCAGCTGTTCCTCATTCGGCTATTAAAAAAGGCGATGTTGCTAAGGCGGTTATTGTCAGAACTAAAAAAGAAATTAGACGAGATGACGGATCATATGTTCGTTTTGATGATAATGCTTGTGTGATAATTGTCGATGCCGTGAAAAAAGATCCTAAAGGAACCCGTATATTTGGACCAGTTGCTCGAGAAGTGCGTAAGGCCGGTTTTGTAAAAATTGCCTCATTGGCACCGGAAGTTTTATAAAAAATCACGATGAAATTTCCCGAAATTAAAAATTCGGGGACTAAAAGTATGAATATAAAAAAGAATGACAATGTGAAAATTTTAGCCGGTAAAGATAAGGGAAAAACCGGTAAAGTTCTACAAGTTATGCCCAGTGCTAATCGGGCTAGCGTGGAAGGTTTAAATTTGTTAATTAAACATTTACGACCCCGTCGCGAAGGAGAAAAAGGACAAAGAATTGAGTTTCCCGCTTTTATTAATGCTTCTAATTTGTCTTTAGTTTGCCCAAAGTGCGGTAAAGCGACTCGCGTGGGATATAAAGTTATAAAAGGTGAAGGAAAAACAGCTAAAAAATTTAGAGTTTGTAAAAAATGTCAGGAAATAATTGAGTAATTAAGGCTTATATGAGATTAAAAGAAAAATACAATAAAGAAATTATACCAAAATTAGAAGAGAAATTTGGTTTTAAAAATGCCATGTTGGCCCCTCATTTAACTAAGGTAGTTTTAAATGTTGGTTTTGGTCATCATTTGAAAGAAAAAGAATTTGTAAATAGCGTCGCTGATGGTTTAGGAAAAATTACCGGACAAAAATCAGTTTTTACTTTGGCTAAAAAATCTATTTCCGCTTTTAAAATTAGAGAAGGTTTAGTTATCGGCGCTAAAGTAACTTTACGCGGACAACAAATGTATGATTTTGTTGATAAGTTAGTAAACATTACTTTTCCTCGCGTTCGAGATTTTCGAGGAATTTTAGATACATCAGTTGATGGTAATGGTAATTTAACAGTTGGATTTAAAGAGCACGTTGCTTTTCCGGAAATTAGAATAGAAGAGGTTGATAGTGTTTATGGACTTGAAGTTTGTTTAGCAACTAGTGCGCGTAATCGTGCTGAAGGTTTGGAATTATTCCACTTGTTAGGTTTTCCTTTTAAAAAAGAAAGTAAATAATTTAGATATATATGGCAAGAACCGCATTAATTGTTAAAGCTAAAAGAAAACCGAAATTTTCTACTAGGAAAATTAACCGGTGCTGGCGCTGTGGCCGTAATCACGGTTATATGGGTGATTTTAAATTATGTCGTATCTGTTTCCGCGAGTTGGCGGATAACGGAGATTTACCGGGTATTACAAAGTCCAGTTGGTAATTAGTAATTAAGCTAACCTAAAAATATGATGGATCCCATCGCAGACATGTTCACAAGAATTAGAAATGCTTCCGCTGTTAAAAAAGCAGAGGTGGTTTTACCGCTCAGTAAATTAAAGCACGAAGTTGCTAAGATTTTAGAAACTGAGGGTTGGATTAAAAAAGCCGAAATCGTCCCTGGCGGTTTGAACGGCCGACATAATAATTTTGATGAACTTAAAATTCAATTAAAATACCGCAAGAACGGGAAACCGCAAATTGCTACAATTAACCGGATTAGTCGTCCTGGTTTAAAGATTTATGTAAACAAAGATCAAATACCGACAGTATTAAGTAATTTTGGTATTGCTATTATATCTACTTCCAAGGGATTAATGACGAATAAGGAAGCAAAAAAGCAAAATATTGGCGGAGAAGTTTTAGGGGAAATATATTAATTTATCATAAACATTATATAATATGTCACGTTTAGGAAAATTACCAATAAAATTAGGAACCGGTGTACAGGTTATTATCGGTCAAAAAGAACTTAACTTTAAAGGACCAAAAGGCGAATTTCGCTTAGTATTAAATCCAGCCGTGACTGTCAGATTAGAAAATGATGAAATTTTTGTTTCGCCTACTAATCCTGATGCTCCGGATTCTAGCGCTTTATGGGGTTTAATGTGGAGTTTAACCAGAAATGCCGCTGAAGGAGTAAGCGTTGGTTTTGTAAAAAAATTAGAAGTTAATGGCGTCGGTTATCGAGCGGCTGTTAATGGACGAATTCTAAATCTTAATTTAGGTTTTTCTCATCCGATAGATTTTCCATTGCCGGAAGGAATTACAGCTTCAGTCGCCGCTAATGTTATTACTTTAGAAGGAATTGATAAAGCTTTAGTAGGAGAAACTGCCGCGCAAATTAGAAAACTTAGAAAACCGGAACCTTATAAAGGAAAAGGCGTTAAATATGTTGAAGAAATAATTAGACGTAAAGCCGGTAAAGCAGCGGCCAAAGGTAAATAATTAATAGATAATTTTATAATTGGCAATTGAATAATATGGACAAAGTTAAAATACAAAATGAAAGACAAATTCGCCGTCATGGTCGAGTACGTGCTAAAATATCAGGCACGGAAGCTCGTCCACGTTTGAGCGTTTTTCGTTCTAATAATGGAATGTTTTTACAGTTAGTTGATGATTTAAGCGGCACTACTTTAGTGAGCGCTAAACTAACAGAAATAAAAAAAACTCCCGGCAAGATTGATTCCAGTAAAGAATTAGGTAAGTTAATTGCGGAAAAGGCTAAACTTAAAAAAATAACTAAAGTTGTTTTTGATCGCGGTTTTTATAAATATCATGGTCGCGTTAAAGCGGTTGCCGAAGGTGCCCGTGAAGGTGGTTTAGAATTTTAAGATTTTTTAATTTCTAATTAGAAAATATAATTTTGATAAAATATGTCCGAAGATAAAACAATTAAATCAACAGACTCTTCAGTCGACTCTAGCCAAGCGGAAGCATCCGTTAAACCGGTAGTCAGCGAATCTTCTAATGGGGCAGCCGCTACGGTTGCTAAAGATTTATATGGTAACCAGAATGGTAATCAGAAAAATAGTCGATCAGGGAGCCAGGGTGGTCAAGGCGGTCAAGGTGGTCAAAATAGCCGTGGAGGACGTTCTCGCGGTGGTCGCGATAGCCGTGGTACTGGTGATGAAATGGAACAGAGAATTCTAGAAATTGCTCGTGTTACTCGTGTTATGGCTGGTGGCAAAAGAATGAATTTTCGTGCTTGTGTAGCCATTGGAGATAAAAAGGGAAATGTTGGTGTTGGTCTTGGAAAAGGTGCGGATGTAACTATTGCGGTTAATAAGGCGGTTAATAAGGCGAAAAAGAACATGGTTAATATTCCCTTGGTTAATGAAACTATTCCTCATGTTATTTTTCATAAAATGGGAGCAGCCAGAATTATGTTGAAACCGGCTAAGCAGGGTCGCGGTGTTATTTCCGGCGGAGTTACTCGGGTAATTTTAGAATTAGCTGGAGTTAAAAATATTACCAGTAAAAATTTAGGTTCTAAAAGTAAGATTAATAATGCTCGTTGTGTTATTGAAGCGTTACGTGGTTTAAGAAAAAAAGATCTTAAAGATAATAAAAGCGAAGTTAAAGAAATTAAAGATAATAAAAACGAAATAAAAACGGAAACTGCCGAGATAAAAAAATAAATATATGTTATCACTTCATACGATTAAAAAAACTAAAGGTGGTTCTAAGAAAAATAAACGAGTGGGGCGTGGTAATGCTTCCGGCCATGGTACTTATAGTACTCGCGGTTTGAAGGGCCAAAAATCTCGTTCTGGTGTAACCGGATTAAAGCGTTTAGGAATGAAAAAACAATTATTACAAATTCCTAAATCAAGGGGTTTTAGATCCTTGAATCCTAAAAATCAAGTAGTAAGTATTAAAACTATCAATAATAACTTTAAAGATAATGAAACGGTTAACCCTTTAATTTTATTTGAAAAAAAATTAATTTCTTCAGCCGCTAAGCCGGTTAAGATTTTAGGTAAAGAAAAATTGACTGTTAAAGTCAAATTTGAAAAAATTAAAATGAGCGCCAGTCTTACCGATCAGATCAAATAAATTTTTTCTAAGTAATTATCAATATGTTAGATAAATTAAATCAAATTTGGAAAGCTCGCGATTTACGCAATAACATTTTATTTGTTCTATTAATGTTGGTAATTTTTCGTTTAACAGCCCACATTCCGGTTCCGGGAGTCGATGCGGCCGCTTTAAAAAATTTATTTTCTTCTAACCAAATTTTAGGATTGATGAATTTATTTTCTGGCGGTGGTATGGAAAATTTTTCTATTGTGATGATGGGCGTTGCTCCTTATATTACTTCTTCTATTATTTTTCAACTTTTAGGAATGATTGTGCCAGAGGTAGAAGAAATGCAAAAAGAAGAAGCTGGCCGTCAAAAAATAAATATGTGGACACGTTGGACGACTGTTCCTTTAGCAGTTTTTCAGTCTTACGGTATGATTACTCTTTTACGTCGCGGTTCAGCGGGTATTTTAGGGGCAATTAGCCCTTTTGACTTAATGGTTATGATTATAACTATTACGGCCGGTTCTATTTTTTTAATGTGGATCGGAGAATTAATTACCGAAAAGAAAGTTGGTAATGGTATCTCTTTACTTATTTTTGCCGGAATTGTGGCCGCTTTACCAAAAGCAGTTCAACAAATAGCCATTACCTTTGATCAAACACAAATGTTTATGTTGTTGGGTTTTGTTATTATTGGCTTAATTACTGTTGTTGGGGTGGTTATTATCAATGAAGGACAACGAAACATACCGGTACAATATGCTCGTCAGATCAGAGGAAACCGTACTTTTGGAGGAACTAGCACTCACTTACCTTTACGAGTAAATATGGCTGGTGTTATTCCAATTATTTTTGCTATTTCCGTGGTTTTATTTCCTTCAATGATTGCGCAATTTTTGATACATGCTAAAACTGCTTGGATATCAGCCATGGCTTATAAAACAATTTCTCTTTTTAATGATCAATTATTTTACGCGGTTGTTTATTTTATTTTGGTTTTTGCTTTTACTTATTTTTATACTGAAGTTATTTTCCACCCCACTCAGGTAGCGGAAAATTTACAAAAACAGGGCGGTTTTATTCCTGGCATTCGTCCCGGTAAAAATACTAGTGATTATTTAGCTTCTACTACTCATAAGATTACTTTCGTAGGAGCCTTGTTTCTAGGTTTAATCGCTATTTTACCTTTAATTATGCGTTACTTTACCGGTATTCAATCATTAGCAATCGGCGGTACCAGCTTATTAATCGTGGTTGCAGTAGTTATTGAAACTGTTAAGGAAGTTGAAGCACAATTAACTATGCGCGAATATGATGGTTTATAGTTTTTTGTACTAATATAAATTTTCAAAAAAGTTGACTTTCTGGTCAGCTTTTTTTGTGGTATAATATAAACAGGTATTATAATAAATTTAATAATATTTATATGGATTTACAAGATGTAACCAAGGATTTAACCAATAATAAAAATTATGTAATTGGGCAGCGCATGGAAAAATTAATGCGGACCAATCCTGGTTTTAGAAATTTGGATGGGGCTAATCGTGATTTAGTACTTAATTTAATCGACAAATATAAAGAAAAAATTCGTCGAGGGATTAAACCATCATTATTAACTATTCGAGAAGATAAATATCATCTTCATCAAAATAGAATAAAACTAGGTTTAAGTTTTACTGATATTGAACAAATTAATAAATTATTAGATAGTTTTAAGTCATAAAATAAATTTAAAAATTAAATTTAAAAAGTATATGTTTGGTATAAATTTAGGTTCTAAAAATACTCCCTCAAGGAGGATTAATCGCGACCCCAATAATCAATTAGACATGGAAGGTGTTAGCCTTGAAGGTCATACCGGAGTAAGATCATCTAAAATGTCTCTTTCTTTTAAAAGCGGAAATAGTTCGCAACGCAGTGCCGTCGCTAAATCATCTTTAAATTATCAAAGAATGTCTCGTTTGGGTTCAGGAGAAGCGGCTAATCGTTTGCAAAAAGAAAGTTTTTCTAAATTAAAACAAGTGAGTTCCGGATCAATTAGTTCCGGGCAGGCGACTAGAAATTTAGGTTTATTTAAATAATTATTTATGATTCATATAAAAACTAAGGATGAGATTAGAATAATAAAAGAAGGTGGCCGCCGTTTGGCGGAAATTTTAAGGCGTTTATCATTAGAAGCTAAACCGGGTGTAGCAACTGTTTTTATAGAAGACTTGGCCAATAAATTAATTACAGAAACTGGGGGATATTCAGCTTTTAAAAATTATCCGATGGGCGGAGGAATATTTTTTCCTTCAACTGTTTGTATATCTATTAATGATGAAGTTGTTCATGGAGCGGCTTATCCAAATAGAATTTTTAAAGCGGGCGATATTGTTGATTTAGATATTGGTATGGAGTGGCCAATTACTCCCGAACTGCGCCAAGAGTTTCAAGCTCCAGTTAATTCCTTATCTAAACACGGTGGGTATTTTACCGACACCTGTTTAACGGTTGGTATTGGTAAAATAAGCTCGGCGGCTCGTAAATTACTTCGCGTTACCCAAGAATGTTTAGATTTAGGTATTGCGGCCGCTCAACCGGGAAAAACAATTAATGATATTGCTCGAGCTGTTCAGGGATACGCTGAAGGCCACGGTTATGGTGTTGTTCGCGACCTAGTCGGGCACGGAGTTGGTTATTTAGCTCATGAAAAACCGGATGTATTTAATTTTGAAATCAAGGAAAAATCTCCGGAAAATATAGTTTTAAGACCAGGCATGGTTATTGCCATTGAGCCAATGATTAATGCCGGCGATTGGCCGATTATAGTAGCTGATAATGACTATACGATTTTAACTGAAGACGGGTCTTTAAGTGCTCATTTTGAGCATACCGTCGCGATTACTGATTCTGGAAATGAGATTTTGACGATTTAGGAAATAAGTCTGGTTTTTTCATTAATAAACTCGATAATAACATCGTGAATAAATAAGTTAAAATAATAAACCTTATGGAAAATATTCGAAAATATTTAGGTATTGATTGGGGAGAAAAACGCTTAGGCTTAGCGACTGCCGACAGTGAAGTTAATTTGGCCTTGCCCCTGACGACAGTGGCGACTTTAGCGGAGGTTTTAGGTGTTATTAAGGAAGAGGAAATTGATATAATTGTTTTAGGCGATCCGCAAAAAATGAATGGTGATGCTAGTAATAATCCGGCCTGGCTTAATTTTTATGAACAGCTGAAAGAACGAGGCGGGCGTCGCGTAGAATTATTTGATGAACGCTTAAGTAGTTTAGCCGCCGATGCCTTAGAGGGAACGGACGAAGAAAAGGCTGGTCGTGATGAAATAGCCGCCGCGATTATTTTGCAAGATTATTTAGATAAAAATTAAATTGACGAAATTAACGACGAAATTAATATGGAAGAAACAAAGAATACGGCAGCCTTAATATTAAATCGTCAAGCTTATAAAGAAGATGCTTCTTTGGTGACTGTTTATACTCGTCATTTCGGTAAGTTAAATTTAGTAGCCAGAGGCACTCAGAAATTACAGTCTAAATTAGCCGGTCATATCGAGCCTTTAACCTTGGCCGATCTGATGATTATTAAGGGTAAGGGTTATGATTATATCGGCGGGATACTAACCAGGGAATCTTATTCGGGAATTAGAAGTGATTTAAATAAATTATATTACGCCGGGCAAGCCGTTAATATTTTTAATCGACTAGTTAAAGAAGATGAGCCTGATGAGCGCTTGTTTTTTTTGTTGGCAAATTGGTTAGCCCTGCTTAACGATTTTACTGAGTCTAATAATTTTAGTTCTGATAGCGGGGAATTGTTGTTAAGTTTTTTTAAGCTTAAATTTTTAAAAGAGTTGGGCTATAATCCGGAAATGTATAAATGTTTAGTTTGTAGTCAAAACATAAAACCCGGAAGGAATTATTTTAATTTATTTCAGGGAAGAGTACTTTGTGCAACTTGCCATAAAAATGAACAACCAGGCTTCATTTCCCCTAACGATTTAATGGTGATTTCTGATGATTGTGTAAAAATAATTAGATTTATTATTGATAAAGATTCTGATCAGCTTATAAAATTGAAAATTAATACCCGAATATTGAAAGAACTATCAAAAGTAAGCAGTAATTTTTTAAAATTTCAAATTTAAAGAACCGGCTGTATTTACATAATTAGTCGTAATTTTAAGGGTTTTCTTGCTTTAATATCTAAAATAAGGTAAAATTTTTATAGAAAAATATTAAAAAATTGTTTAATAAACGTTTAATCGTTTAGTTTTTTATGTTAAGAACACATACTTGTGGAGAGCTGAATAAATCTAATGTTAGTCAAAAAGTAGTTTTAACTGCTTGGGTTAATAGTGTTCGCAACCATGGCGGTCTTATTTTTGTAGATTTACGCGATCGTTATGGTTTAACGCAAATAAAATTTGATCCGAAAAACAATCCGCAGGCGGCCGGTTTAGCAGAAAAATTACACAATGAATGGGTTATAAAAGTTACAGGATCCGTACAAGAGAGGCCGACAGAAATGGTTAATAAAAAATTAGCGACCGGAGAAATTGAAGTTATTGCCGATGAATTAGAAATTTTAAGTGAAGCAAAAACTTTACCTTTTGAAATTAATGAAGATAAGGTCGCTGAAGCTAATGAGGCTTTACGTTTAAAATATCGCTTTATAGATTTGCGTCGTCCTAAATTGCAGAAAATGTTGGAAACAAAAGATCGTTTTATTACTTATATTAGAAATTATTTTCATACTCGAGAATTTGTGGAAGTGCAAACGCCTATTTTAGCTAATTCCTCTCCGGAAGGAGCCCGTGATTTTTTAATTCCGTCACGTTTATATCCGGGAAAATTTTATGCTTTACCGCAAGCTCCGCAACAGTTCAAACAATTATTAATGGTTGGTGGAGTTGATAAATATTTTCAAATCGCCCCTTGTTTCCGGGATGAAGATCCACGAATGGATAGACACTACGGAGAATTTTATCAATTAGACATGGAGATGAGTTTTGTTGAACAAGAAGATATCTTTGCTATTATTGAACCTTTGATGAAAGAATTGACCGCGGAATTTAGTGCTAAAAAAATTAGTAATTTAGAAGCGGACGGAAGATTTAGAAAAATATCTTGGAAAATGGCCATGGAAACTTATGGTTCTGATAAACCGGATTTACGTTTTGAATTAGCGATTAAAAATATTAGCGAATTAGTAAAGGATTGTGATTTTGTTGTTTTTTCTGAAGCTCTTAAAAATAATGGGGTTGTTCATGCTTTAAAAGTAGACGGTGGGGCTAAATTTACTAGACGTGAAATTGATGAATTAACTGAATTAGCTAAAAAAAGAGGCGCAAAAGGTTTAGCCTATTTAACGATTAAAGAAGGGGAAATAAATTCTCCACTGGCTAAATTTTTTAGTCCTGAAAAATTACAAGAAATTGTTAAGGCCTGCGAAGCTAAAGATGGCGATATAATATTTTTTGCGGCTGATGCCTGGCGAACTGTTTGTAATGTTTTAGGAACCATTAGAACGGAAGTCGCTGTTAGATTAAATTTAAAAGATAATAATTTAGCGGCTTGGGCGTGGGTGGTAGATTTTCCGATGTATGATTATTCAGAAATTGAAGACGGTCGGATTGATTTCGCTCATAATCCTTTTTCTATGCCACAAGGTGGTTTACAAGCTCTACAGAAGCAAGAACCTTTAGATATCTTAGCTTATCAATTTGATTTAGTTTTAAACGGCTTTGAGGTTTCCAGCGGAGCGATACGAAATCATCAAGCGGAAATAATGTATAAGGCTTTTGAAATAGCCGGTTATACTCAAGCAGAAGTTGATCATAAATTTGGAGCGATGATTAATGCTTTCTCTTATGGCGCTCCGCCTCATGGCGGGAATGCTCCCGGTATTGATCGAATTTTAATGGTTTTAAATGATTGGGATTCAATTCGTGATATTTATGCTTTTCCTAAGGATGGCCAGGGTCGTGATTTAATGACTGATTCGCCGAGTGAAGTCGATGTTAATCAGTTAGATGAATTATCTATTTCTTTAAAGTTGAAAAAATAATTAGTGAAAAATAAACCTTAAAAATATTATTATTATGTCACATATTTTAATTAAATCTTTATATCGCCAAACTGATCAATATTTAAATACCAAAATCAACGTCGCCGGCTGGGTAAGAACCGCGCGCAGTTCTAAAGATTTTGGTTTTATTGAAATTAATGACGGTTCATTTTTTAAAGGACTGCAAATTATTTTTACACCCGAACTAGAAAATTTTTCGGAAGTAGAAAAAATTAGTGTTGGCTCGTCTCTGGAAATTTCCGGAATTCTAGTTGAATCACCGGCGTCCGGGCAGGCTTTTGAATTAAAAGCGGAAAAAATACAAATTATAAATTTAGCGCCGGCTGATTTTCCTTTGCAGAAAAAAAAGCATAGTTTTGAATTTTTAAGAACTATTGCTCATTTACGCGGGCGCAGCAATACTTTTTCGGCGGTTTTTCGTCTCCGGTCTGTTTTAAGTTTTGCTATTCATAAGTTTTTCAATGAAGAAGGTTTTTTATATATTCATACGCCAATTATTTCGACGAGTGACTGTGAGGGCGCCGGAGAAATGTTTCAGGTGACGACATTAGATTTAAAAAAAATGCCGCTTAATGATCAAGGCGAAATTAATTATGGCGAAGATTTTTTTGGTCGTCATGCCGGTTTAACGGTTAGCGGGCAATTAAACGCTGAGGCTTTAGTGATGGGTTTAAATAAAGTTTACACTTTCGGTCCAACATTTCGAGCGGAGAATTCTAACACGACGCGGCATGCTTCAGAGTTTTGGATGATGGAACCGGAAATGGCTTTTGCGGATTTAACAGATGATATGAAATTGGCGGAAAAAATGATGAAGTATTTAATTACTTATGTCATTAAAGAATTACCGGAAGAAATGGAATTTTTTAATAAATTTATTGATCCGGGAATCTCGGAACGTTTAAATAATATTTTAGCCTCAGAATTCGGGCGAGTTACTTATACGGAAGCGATTGATATTTTATTTAAGTCCGGCGAGAAATTTATTTATCCGGTTAAGTGGGGAATTGATTTACAAACCGAGCATGAACGTTATTTAACGGATAAAGTTTATAAAAAACCGGTTTTTGTAATTGATTATCCGAAGGATATTAAAGCTTTTTATATGCGCTTGAACGATGACGGTAAAACCGTAGCGGCGATGGATTTATTGGTACCGGGAATTGGGGAAATTATCGGCGGCAGTCAAAGGGAAGAACGTTTGAGTAATTTAGAAACAAGAATGCGTGAAATGAATTTAAAGCCGGAAGATTATGCTTGGTATTTAGATTTGCGAAAATTCGGATCAGTTAAACACGCCGGTTTTGGTTTAGGCTTTGAGCGCTTAATTATGTATTTATCGGGCATGGCCAATATTCGAGATGTTATTCCTTTTCCACGAACTCCTAAAAATGCCGAGTTTTAAGTTAATTTTAAATATATGGACAACAAACAAAACGCTAAATTCGCTTTTTATTATCTCCTATCTTTAGTGGCTTTAATTTTTATGTCCATATCGGTGGGCATGATTGTTTTTGGCATTATTGATAAAACAATAATTGATGCTCTTAATTATGGCGCCGATATTAATAGCCAATTAAAATTTGCTATTTCAGCGATAATTATTGCTACACCGATTTTTTACACGATTTCCCATTTAATAAATAAAGGATTGCAAAAAGGAGAACTTAAAAAAGATTCCGGAATTCGTCGTTGGTTAACTTATGTTATTCTATTAGTTTCCTCTTTAATTGTTTTGGGAGTTTTTATTAGTATCATAAATATTTTTTTATCAGGTGAGTTGACCGGACGTTTTATTCTTAAAGCTCTGACGATTTTCTTGATTTCCGCCACGGTTTTTGCTTTTTATTTTTATGATATTAAACGTGAAAATACCGACCAGACCGATAAAATAGTTAAAATTTTCTTTGGAGTTTCTTTAACTTTAGTTCTGGCTGCTTTTATTGCTTCTTGGTTTTTTATTGAATCTCCTAAAACCGCTCGAGAACGCCGTTTGGATCAAGCAGTTATTAGTAATATTTATAACATAGAAAGTTTAGTGAATGCTTATTATGATCATTATGAAAAATTACCGGATACTATAAATGATTTAAAAAATGATTCTTCAACCTATTTAGATCCTAGTATTTTAATTGATCCTGATACTAAGGCGGCGATTGTTTACGAGAAAGCTAGTGATCAAAATTATAAATTATGTGCCACTTTTCGTTTAAACAGTTTTACTGATGGTAGCGGTCCGGAGAGAGTTTCTTACCCGGGTAATAATGATAAGAATCATCAGGCTGGTTACCAGTGTTTAAACGGTAATCTTTATTCTATTGTTAAACAACCTCTTGCAATATGATGGACTTTACTATAGATAAATTTTTCGGTCCCTTAGGTTTACTTTTAACGCTTATTGAAAGCGAGGAAATGGATATAACGGAAATTTCTTTAGCTAAAATTGCCGACGAATACGTTTCTTATATTCGCAGTGCTGTTAATATTGATCCGGAAGAATTGGCGGATTTTTTAGTAGTGGCCGCTAAATTATTATATATTAAATCCAAAGCGCTATTACCTTATTTAACCAGTGCTGAAGACGAAGAAGAAATAGATGATTTAGCCAAACAGCTGCGAATGTATAAAGAGTTTGTAGAGGCGAGTTTAAAGATTAAAGAATTAATTGCCGCTAAGCGTTGGTTATTTTTACCACCTTTAACTAAAAATCGCCGCCAGCAATTTAATTTACCGGTTTTTTCTCCTCCGTCTAAAATTACCAGTAAATTATTACATGAGCAATTTTTAAAAATTTTAGCCGGACTAGTTAAGCAACAGGAAATAAAATTACCGGAAGAAACTTTAGAACCGAAAGTTAGTATTGATGAGAAAATTTTCAACATTAAAAAAATGCTTTTAGAAAAAATTAAAGTTAATTTTTCTAAAATATTGCAAGCGGCCACGAGTAAGACGGAAGTAATTGTTAGTTTCTTGGCTGTTTTAGAATTAGTTAAACAGCAGGAGTTAATTTTTGAGCAGGAAGAACTTTTTAGCGAAATTCATATTTTACGTCACATTTAATTAATTAGAATATGTCATTAAAATCACAATTAGAGTCATTATTATTTGTTTCATTAAAACCTTTAACGGTTAAAGATTTAGCTACTTTAACAAAATCGAAAACCGCTGATGTTGAAAAAACACTTCAGGATTTGAGCAGTGATTATGAAAGCGATGAACGCGGTTTAAATTTAATTAAAAATAATAATCAATATCAGATAACTACTTCCGGAGATAACGCCGAACTTATTCAGGAATTTTTGAAAGATGAAACTAGCGGCGAGTTATCAGTGCCGAGTTTAGAAGCTTTAACTATTATCGCTTACCGCGGACCGATTGCTAAAATTGAATTAGAGAGAATTCGCGGTGTTAATTGCAGCTTAATTATCCGCAACTTATTGCTGCGCGGTTTAATTGAAGAAAAATTTGATAAAATTAAAAATGAGAATTATTATACGGTTACTCATGATTTTATTCGCTTTCTCGGTTTAAACGATATTAGTTCTTTGCCGGATTATGAAAAATTACAAGCGGCGGAAACAATTGATCAGGTGATAAACGAAACTAATCGCGAGTAATAATTTTAAAATTCATGTTTTTAAGTATAATTCTCAATTTAATCACAATTTTAGGTTTTGGTTTAAACCATTTTCCAGCTGTCACGACAGTTAATGGATCGGTAATTTCTTTAAAGCCCAGCATGTCCATTACGGAATTAGCTGCCCCTCGGGGAGCTTTATTAGTTAATCAAGATCACTTTTTTTTATTTAAGCAACGCGCAGATGAAATTCAACCCATTGCCAGTATTTCTAAATTAATGACGGCGATGATTTTTTTGGAAAATAATCCCGGTTGGGATAAAACCTATAAAATTACGGCCGCTGATAATGTTTTGGGAGGAAAAATAAATTTATTTTTAGGTGATGAAGTTAGTGTTAAGGATTTATTTTATACCAGTTTAGTAGCTTCTGATAATGGAGCGACGATGGCTCTGGTTCATTCGACGGGGTTAAGCGAAGAGGAGTTCGTTAAAAAAATGAATAATCAAGCCGAGAAATTAGGGTTAACTAATACCTTTTTTAAAGAGCCGACCGGTTTAAGTGACGCTAATGTTTCGACGGCGCGCGAAGTTGCTTTCTTGGCGCAAGCCGCTTTTAAAAGATTAGATATCAGACAGGCAACTACTATGCCGGAATATAGTTTTACTACTTTAGGCGGACGTTTAAAAAAAGTAGAATCAACCGATTATCTTTTACTTAATTCCGGTGGTGGCTTAATTAAAGTTTTAGCCGGCAAAACCGGTTATACAGAAAAGGCCGGTTATTCATTCGTTGGGCTTTTACAGGGAGATGATGGTCCAGAAATGATTTCAGTAGTTTTAAATAGTAGTAGTAAAAATGAACGTTTTTTAGAAAGTGAACAATTAGTTAATTGGGCGATAAGCAGTTACGACTGGAACGGTGTTGTTAAAAATATAAATTAAAATTAAACAATAACTATGTCCCGAATTACAGATTGGTATAATAGATTTCGACATTATTTTTCTAATAATTATCCGCGCATTTATAGTTTTTGTGAAGCTTATAAATCTGTAATTAAATTTATTGTTTCCGGGGGAAGCGCCGGCGTAACTGATTTAGTCTTGCTATTTGTTTTTCATGATCCTTTAAGAATGGGTCTAGTTATTTCCACGAGCTTAGCGTTTATTTTATCATTTTTAGTCAGTTTTTCTTTACAAAAGTTTTGGACATTTCGTAATTACGGAGAGAATAAAATGCTTGGTCAATTAATGATTTACTTAGCAAATGCTTTCGTCGGTTTAAGTTTTAACGGAGCCTTGATGCATTTACTAGTTAATCGTTATAGTGTTTGGTATATTTTAGCGCAAATCATCGTTAATTTAATAATTGGTTTCTGGAATTTTATTATTTACAAATTTATTATTTTTAAAAAAACAAAACATGAAGCTTTTTCTTAGTTTACAACAATTAGGCCAGGCGCCGGAAATATGGTTGCGTAGCGCCGGTTATAATTTTATTCCCGAACGTGAAGACGGTCAGGCGAGTTTCGCGCGTCGTTTAACGCGAGATTTTTATCCTCGTTTTCATATTTATTTTACTAGTGCTAAGGATAGTGCCGGCCAGGAGTTTATAACTTTTAATTTACATTTAGATCAAAAGAAACCGGGTTATGCCGGCTATAGCCGCCATAATGCTGAATATGATGGGGAAGTTGTCGAAAGGGAAATAGAACGTTTAAAAAGTTTCGTTTTAGGGTTATAATTTAAATATGGGTCAATCAGATTAAATATTGGTCAGTCAGATTAAATATGGGTCAATCAGAAGAAATAAAATCTAAATTGGACATCGTGGAAGTTATTAGAGAATATGTTCCAGTTAAAGCTGTGGGAGCTAATTTTCAAGCCCTTTGTCCTTTTCATAATGAAAAAACACCGTCTTTTGTTATATCCCCCGATAAACAAATTTGGCATTGTTTCGGTTGCAGTCGCGGTGGAGATATTTTTTCTTTTGTCATGGAAAAAGAGGGTTTAAGTTTTATAGAAACTTTGCGCTTACTCGCTCCGAAAGCGGGCGTTACTTTAACCTATGATAATCCGGAAACTTATTCTCAGCGCAATCGGCTCTTAGATATTTTAGAACTAAGCGGAAAATACTATGCTCATTTATTAACTACTGGACCCGGTAAAAATTCATTGGATTATCTCGTGAAGCGAGGTTTGTCTTTAGAGACAATTAAAGAATGGCATTTAGGATATAGTTCTGACTCTTGGGATAATTTATATAATTTTTTAAAAGCACGCCCCTTGGTCGGCAAAAAATATACGGATGAGGAAATTTTCTCTGCCGGCTTAATTATTAAAAAAAATCAAAGTTCCGGTGGGAGCGGGCGGGGATATTATGATCGTTTTCGCGATAGAATAATGTTTCCGATTTGGGATGTAAATAATAATATTATTGCTTTTACAGCGCGAGTTAATCCCACTAAAGAAAAAACGGAAAAAACCGGTAAATATATTAATAGTCCGCAGACAAATGTTTATGATAAAAGCCGGGTCTTATTTGCTCTAAATAGAGCGAAAACCGCTATTAGAAAGGAAGACCTAGCTATTGTTGTTGAAGGCCAAATGGACGCTATTTCTTGCCAACAACATGGCTTTAATAATGTCGTTGCTTCTTCAGGAACAGCCTTAACTAGTGATCAGGTTGCCTTATTAAAACGCTTTACTTCTAATGTCGCTTTATTGTTTGACATGGATGACGCTGGCCAGTTGGCGGCCGACCGAGGAATCAAGGAGGTTTTAGCTCAAGAGTTAAATTTAAAAATAATTGTTTTAAACGGTTATAAGGATCCTGATGAATGTTTGCAGGACAAACCGGAAAATTTTCAACAAGCGATTGATAGCGCTAAACCGATGTTGGAATATTATTTTTTGAAAGTCAGTGCTAATTTAGATTTAGATAATTTAGATAATAAGCGCCAAATCCGCGATAAAATGTTTACGATGATTGATTTGGTGATAAATAAAACTGAACAAGGCTATTGGCTTAAAAAAATTAGTGAAGACTTAGGATTTTTTGAAACTGATATTAGAGAAGAATTTTTGAAGTGGCGGAGAAAAAATAGCGTATTACTAAAAGAGCTTAAAAAAGTAACAGATTCCGTGCCAATAATAGAAACTAGCCGGGAAGAAAAACTGATTGAATTATTATTAGCACTTTTAATAAAATTTCCGGAGTTTATAAATTATAGCGTTAGCAATTTAGAACCGGATATTTTAAGCGCCGAAGTTTCGGCCAGGTTTTACAAGGATTTTATAATCTATTATAATAAAGTCACTACTCTAGATTATGAAAATTTTAGGATATATTTAGAAGAATTAGGTAATGGCGATGAAAAGTTATTAGATAAATTAATTCTCCTGGGTGAAAAAGATTTTTATGACTATGATTCATCCCAAGTCAAAGGAGAGCTTATAAATATTATTGCCGAATTAAAAAAATACGATAAGCAGAAAAAAATAAATAAATTACAAAAAGAAATTTCCCGAGCTGAGACCGAAGGACGAAACGAAGATCTTTCCGCTCTCATGAATGATTTAAAAAATTTAACTATTTCCTAATATGGTTAAAAATAAGTCAAAAAAAATAAAGAAAACAATAAAAAAGAAAACGGTAATAAAGAAAACTGTTAATCGCCAGGCGCCAACTAGACGTCCGCTTAAAAAAATTAAAAACCTTAAAATGACAAAAACTAAAGTTATCAAAAATAAGAAAAAATCAGATTCTAAGGAATTAAAAAAAACTAAAACTGCGCTGGCCGCTAAAGCTAAGGCTAAAGTTTTTGTGAAAAATAAGGCAGTTAAAAATACAAAGACAAATAAAGCAAATAAGACTAATAAGGCTGTCAAAAAAGTGGTGAACAGAGAGCCGCGCCCGGTAGTAAAACCGACCCCCGAACAAATGCAAAAAATAATTGATAAAGGGCGTCTGCGCGGTTTTGTAACGGAAACCGAGCTTTTATATTTATTTCCGGAAGTAGAAGAATATGTTTACGAATATGATGTTTTTTTAGGAGATTTACAAAAAAATGGTGTTCAGGTTATGGAAGACTCGGGAAGAATTTTAGATACAGCCGAGAAAAAAGCCGCCGAGCCGCCCTTAACCGGTAAAGCCTTAACTCAGCAAAATGCTTTAAATATTGATTTGTCAAAATTAAGTTCCGACTCTATCCAAATGTATTTAAAAGAAATCGGTAAAGTTCCTTTGTTGAGCGGGGATGAAGAAGTTGAACTGGCTAAGCGAAAAGAAAAAGGCGATCGAGAGGCAGAGAAAAAAATTATTGAAGCTAATTTACGTTTAGTAGTTTCTATTGCTAAAAAATTTGCCGGTGCTAAGGGTATGAGTTTATTGGATTTAATTCAGGAAGGGAATATTGGTTTATTTCGAGCGGTGGAAAAATTTGAATATCGAAAAGGTTATAAATTTTCCACTTACGCCACTTGGTGGATTCGCCAGGCGATTACGCGGGCCTTAGCCGATCAATCGCGAACGATTCGTATTCCGGTTCATATGGTGGAAAATATTAATAAGTTTCGTCAGATTCAACGCAGTTTAATTCAGGAATTAGGTCGAGAGCCTTTAGCTGATGAGATTGCTGCGGAAATGCATGAAACTTTAGAAAAGGTTCGTTATATCATGAAAATTTCTCAAGATACCATATCTTTAGAAACAACCATTGGTGATGATGGGGAGGATTCAACTTTAGAAGATTTTATTGAAGATGTTAAAAATGTTACTCCGGATAGAGCGGCTGCCTTACAATTATTAAAAAATTACGTGAAAGATATTGTCGCGCAATTATCTCCCCGAGAACAGAAAATTCTAGAAATGCGTTTTGGTTTGGTAGACGGCGTGGCTCACACTTTAGAAGAGGTTGGACAGGAATTTGAAGTTACTCGCGAACGTATTCGTCAAATTGAATCCAAGGCTTTGGAAAAGATCCGGAAGTTTAAAGGGCTTGAGAAGTTGAGGGATTATTAAATTTATAAAAATTTTTTTACACCCTCGGGAAAAATATTTTTATCTTTTGTTTCGGAGATTTCTAACCAAATAACTTTTCCTTCGTCAATGCTATCTAAAATTTTAAATTCTTCTTGATTATATAGAGAAGAATCTTTAAAGTCGGCTTCATAAATTAAGCAAATTTCATGACCTGGCTCGCCGTTAAAAGTAAAAATATTTTCGATGACGTTTAGTAGTCGTTCATTGATAATTTCAGCATTTAATTCTTCCTTAAATTCACGACGTAAAGCATCAATAGATTTTTCATGAAAATCAATGCCTCCGCCCAAAAGACGATAAAAATGTTGGTCTTTGACTTTATCATAACCGGGTGAAACGAGGACTCGGTCATTGTTTCTTATGATTGCGACAGCTAAGCCTCTGATTTGACCACGTAATACTCCCATAAGTTTATATTGTTATTGTTTTGTTTATATTTTAGCAAAATTAACCTAAAAATCATAATATTCATTTATTTTAAAGTTATTGACATAATAGACTGATTTGCTATTATATAAATAATATTTCTATTGAAGTATTTTGTTTTTTTAAAACAATTTAATATTCCCGGGTAGCGCAGCGGTAGCGCAGTTGGCTGTTAACCAATTGGTCGTCGGTTCGA
>Ga0066639_10000683_pt1 | contig 29770 bp, 37 predicted proteins | sample CryGeyCG2114_010_2_FD_59504 | JGI IMG/M metagenome (GOLD analysis project Ga0066639, IMG submission 59504) | Groundwater microbial communities from aquifer - Crystal Geyser CG10_big_fil_rev_8/21/14_0.10 | ecosystem: Environmental > Aquatic > Deep subsurface > Groundwater | place: USA: Utah...
GGCTTTGAGCAGGATTATTCGATTTGTTCTCATCCCCGTTTGTATTCATTGCCATAATGTTTTTATTAGAAAATATAAATCAAATTTTCGTCTTTGTTCAACACACTAACCTCTTATTTTAGTATAGATAAAAAATTTATTTCGCACAACGCGCCGCGGCTGATCCGACGTGACCGGATCCGGCGAAGCTGGAGATGGGCATATTGGATAACGGCGACGATAGCCACGGCACGTTAATCGACGAGCGAAGCGATGTTAACTAACTAGTAATTATCCAAACTACATGCGTTATTGTAACAAGCATCTTGTGTGTTATGCAAACTTTCTCACTCCCTCTTGATAAGGCGAGATTATTAAATTGGGATTTTCAGTTTTCGCCTAATAACTTCAATAATCTCATCGATGCTGACTTTTGATTTAACAAAATATTCAACATCAGTGATATTTTTAGCTTGCTCTTTGCTCGCCTGATCTCCCAAATTACTTAAAATAATAGTTGGAATTTCTTTAGTCCTCGGATCTTTTTTTAACTCCTGCAACGCCGTTAAGCCATCAATATTAGGCATCAAAATATCTAGAATAATAAAATCCGGGCTTTGTTCTCGAGCAATAGTTAAAGCATCTCCGCCGTCTCCGGCACTTAAAACCTCGAATCCATCTTGTTCAAGTTGAATTTTAGCAATGTCCATCAAATCCGGATCATCCTCAGCAATTAAAATTTTTGGCTTAGTATCCATTAAACTTTCTTTTTAGGTTGACTGATGTTTGGCGGTTGGCCGTATAACGGCTTAGCCGTTTTGGTTTTATGCCTGGCCAATTGTTTTATGCCCTCAGCAATTAGATCCTCAAGGTTGGTGCCTGCCGTATTGGATACACCAACGACGTTACAATGTAAAACCCAAGCCAAAGTATTAGCGACGCTAACACCCACGCGAATAGCTGTGAAAGGACCGGGGCCGGTAACGACGATAATGCCACTAATTTTTTTAAGCGGGATTTTTGTTGACTTTAAAAGCTCGTCTATATTTTGCAACACTAACTCTGATTTTTTTCGGTCAGTTGTAAATTTTTTAGCCTTTATAATTGTTGCGTTCTTTTTAGCAAGCGCTACTGCCCCGCGTGAACTTACAGAATTAATAAATAACAACATATCTAGTGTATAGAATCGTGCGCTACAATTTTATTACTCTCCAAAATATCAAACAAAAAGCGGTCAGTTATTTCACGACGATATTTATATTCCTGTTTACTAAAAACCGTGTAATTGATAGGGTGATTGAGTTCTTTTTCATATCGTTTCATAATTTTTGCTAATTTTGAGCGGTTTACATTGCCCACAATCAATACGTCAGTTGGGTAGTCATCAAAACCCATAAAAATTCCGGTTAAAATTAGTAGCCTAACGCTGCCAAGCTTCATAATTTTTGAAACCAAATCATTTTCAATCAGAAGCTCAGCCTTCATAAACATCGCCCTCAACTCCGGATATAAAATTGAGTTGATATTGATAGCATAAAATTTTTTCTGTGATTTTTTTACTTTAGCCCTAGACTTTTTCCCCTGGCCGCCCGCCTTCTCAGTCTCTGGGGTAGCAATTTTTATCAAATCCATTTTTTCTAAATTATTCACTTCCCGCCTAACCGAATTTAGTTGGATTCTTAATTTTCTTGCTAGCTCACGTAAATAATACTGGCCATCTGGGTCAGCTAACAAAAAACGCAAAATTTTGACTCTGGCTTTTGAACCAAATAATTGTTCAAGCATATGGGGACAATTTTAGGCAATTCGCACCTAAATAACTTTTATAGTATAATATACTAATTAAAACATAACAGCAAACACTTATCAATGAACCAATATATTGCTCGCCTCAACCAATTTGTCATCGCTGAATCAGATAAGGATGGCACGGTCACTAAAACTCTGGTTGGCACTCCCAACCCAATCCAATTAAACCACCTAGGCCAAATTTTCGGACTAATTGATATCCGAGAAAAAAATCCAAGTATAACCGACTTTGCTGATTTTGTATTGCAAGAATTTGAAAGAATTTACTATCAACAACTGGATCTCATAGAAGATTTGTCAGATTTAGAAGCCGTTTTGGTGAATGAATTTTTCGAACAAGCCCTTCAGGACACGAACACTTCTATTTTGAATTATTTAGAACAATTTTCAGTCACTATTGACTTGAAAAAAATTAATATTATTTTGGGCGTAACGAAAAACCAAGACCTGCATTTTACCCAAGTTGGTGATATCCACGCCTTTTTAATACACCAGAGAAGCAAAAGTAATTACACCATTATCGACATCGTGGAAAAAGCCAGCGGAGGAGGAAAATCAAACCTAAATCCCTTAAAGTTTTTCTCGCAAATCATCTCTGGAAAAATTACCCAAAAAGATACTTTAATTTTACTGACAGCTTCGGTTTTAGATTATTTTTCTTTAGAAAAGTTAAAAAATATTTTTGGCGGTAAGCCGATAGTGGAAGCAACCTTAGAATTAAAACAAATTATCTTAGACACCAAAAGTCCAATGAGTTTTGCCGGAGCAACTTTGCAGGTTGAAAAATTGCCAGCGCCGCTACAAAGCCCCGCGTTCAAGCCAGAAAAAATTATCTCCCAAAGTGACATCCGGGAAGCCGCTTCTCAAGATTCTATTAAACAACTGATTGATACGGAGAAGGCCACTGAGAAACTTTTGAATACCACCGTAAAACTAGAACTTAAAAGGTACTCGCAAGCTCTAAACCAAACTTTTAAAAACTACTTTTCTAAAGTCAGAGAAATCTCGGCACAAAAAACAAAATCAGCTCTGCCTAAATCCCCCGCCTTAAGTAAGGGTATAAAGGCTACGGCCAATAAATTAAAACCGGTATCGAATGTGACTCGAGCCAGTGTTTACGTAACAAAAACTAAAATCGGCCAAGCGGCTCGGCATCCGATATTTAAAAAAATCGGAAGCCTAGTGGCACGGTTGTGGCGATCCCTGCTGCGAAAATTTCAATCATTACCAACCAAACAAAAAGCGGCGGTCGTCCTCTCGATAATTTTAGCGATCGTTTTGTTAGTCAGCTTAATTAGGCTGACCACTCAAAAAGTCAAGGGCCAAAGGCTTGAAGCTTTTCAAACGCAATTTACACAAGCCCAAGAATTATACGAGGAAGCGGAAGCAAGTATTATTTTTAATGATGAGGACCGCGCCCGTCAAAGGCTCAAGGAAGCCGAACAAATTCTAACCGGGTTAGAAGCGCCCAATAAATCTTTAGTCAGCGAGCTTTCGACATTGGAGCAAACCGTGCGGTCACGTTTGACTAAATTAAGGCACATAGTAGAAATCGCTGAGCCAGCAATGATAACAAACTTCCAAAATTTGGATGAGCAAGCTGAAATTGCCCCAGCCATTGGTAAGCAAGGACAAATAATTCTAACTCAAAATAGTCGGACCGGATCATTATACAAAACTAATACTGAAAATTTTGTTGTAGATACAATTAGTTCTGAAGTTAATCTTGGTAAAATTACCCACGCCGCATCGATTAGCCCAAATTCAACTTTATGGATAAGCGATTCTGGAAATTTATTCCAATATAGTGCTGCCAATGATGAAATCTCACAGCGTAACTGGAATAACTCTACCGCTGTAGACGATATAGAAATCTACAACAACACACTATATCACCTATCAAAAACTGAAAACCAAATTTATCGCTCGTCGGTAACCGGTAATGGATATGGAACTCCGCAGGCTTGGATTACCAACCAAGTTAATATTGATGGCGCCGTGTCGTTGGCTATTGACGGGTTTATATATGTCTTAAAAACTGATGGTAAAATTATAAAATTATTGCGCGGTGGTCTGTCAGATTATTCCAACGGAACTATTGATCCCCCGATAGAAAGAGCTGTTCAGATTTGGACGGAAGAAACCTCTGATTATTTGTATTTGCTGGCCGCCCAAACCAGAAGAGTAATTGTTATGGATAAAGAAGGATCATTGATAATCCAGTACCACTCCGACGCATTTGATGATTTAAAAGATTTAGTAGTAGACGAAGCGGCTAAACAAATTTATATTTTAAACGGTTCTAAAATTTTTGGCATTCCGGCAACCCACCTGGAATAACAAAAAACCGCCTGAGGAAGGGCAGCTTTTTGCTTTAATAAATTATTTTGAATCCCCAGCCTGGGAAGATCGTTAAAATTGTTATTTTAACGATACTTGTGCGCCTGCGGCTTCTAGGTCGGCTTTCATCTTTTCAGCATCTTCTTTTTTAACGCCTTCTTTGATAACTTTAGGCGCGCCATCAACAATGTCTTTAGCTTCCTTTAAGCCTAATTCTGTTGCCGCCCGCACGGCTTTAATGACAGCAATTTTATTGTCACCAGAGGCAGTCAATTCAACGTCAAAGCTTGATTTTTCTTCAGCCGCTCCGGCTTCTCCGCCAGGGGCTGGAGCCGCAGCCATTGCTACGGGAGCGGCAGCGGAAACACCAAATTTATCTTCTAAGGTTTTAACCAATTCTGATAAATCCAAAACTGACATTTTTTCAATTTCGGCAACTAAGTCTTTGAACTTAGCCGGCACTTCCACTTCTTTTTTATCATCGCTTTGCGGTTGAGCGGATTCGGTAGAAGCTTCTGTTTTTTCTTCAGTGGCTTCTTTGACTTGTTCTTCGGCCATAGTGTTATTATTATTTAATTTGTTAAATTTATTTATTATCTTTGATTGCGCCCAAAACATTAACTAGGCCTCGAATATTACCTTGCAAAACATTAACTAGCCCGGAAATTGGAGCTTGAATTGTGCCTACCAATTTACCCAGTAATTCTTGTCTGCTTGGAATTTTAGATAAGGCCTTAATTTGGGCTGCGTCTAAATAATTCCTCTCTACAATACCGCCAATGATATTTAAAGCTTCATTGTTTTTAGCGAATTCGGCGCTTACTTTAGCCGGAGCAATTTCATCTTCGTAGCCAAAAATTGTCGCCACCCCTTTATCAAAAGTTTTAGGGTCCACGTCAATGCCGACATCTTTCAAGGCCCGCTTCATCAAAGTTTTTTTAGCGACCATTACTTCGCCACCCTGTTCACGGGCGTTCTGGCGTAAATCTTCCATCTGATTAACTGACAAACCTTCAAAATTTGCAAAGACCAAAGATTTAGCTCGGTTAGCCTTATCTTTAAAATCAGAAACAGTGGATTGCTTTTGTTGTTTAGATTTAGCCATATTTCTATTTATTAAAAAACTGTGGCACCAAAACCACAGACAATAAATCTTTATGATTCCTACACAAGGCGTTAAAGTATACGTTTAATCCCGGTTATATGGGACCTTGTGGTCTGTGGATAAAATCACTTGAGTAGTATAGCATATATCATCCACGCGTCAAGGGGCCTACCCTTGACCGTTAGTTCGCGTCTTATAAAATAAAGGCAGGAGGAGAAAATAGCGTCGAGTTCAGCTCGGCTAAACGGCTCTTTAAAAAGCGGGCAAAAGTGTTTGAAATCAGCTACTGTAAGAAATCTCGGGCGTTCCCGAGAGGCTTATTAAGCTGTATTTAAGCACCCCGCCAAAAATTTGGCATACACCCCAACAAAGGAAGGTTCCCTGTGTCAGGATGGAATCCCCTCTTTACCACTACCAAATGGACAACAATTGGCGAGCACACGGCAATCTCATTTGCCAGTGCCGTCGATACTAGTGCGGCCTTTGAGGTTGCACGGGCGTTTGGCTACCGGCACGTCAGCCCAGAGGAATTGGCAGGCTTTGCCGATACCAACTGGGTAGCGGTACTGCAACGACGGCTACGTATCGCCGCTATCGGTGAACGTTTCAACGAACGAGTCCCGCTGCTAACCCCCTGGGATGGCGAAGTAGTAGCTTGCGAAATGATGCCGCTTAACGGGCATGTTCCGGCAGGCATTCACCTTCTGGTTTCCCCAACTGAAGTTCAATCGGCAACTTGTTTGCCCATTGAACGCCTGTTGCCGCCAAGTATCATTGGTGGCATGTGGGACCCGAGGCGGTTACGGCAGTAATTGCCACTATGCCATTATTATAAAGAGCCGCTCCCGGACGTTTCGCACGCACCGGGAGTTGCTTTAACTTAAAATTAATTTTTTATGATTGTACCTTTAAACGATTGACTTGCGAGAAATTTTTTCAAATTTGAAATTTTATTGCCATTCATGACCACAAGCTTAAGCTTATACTGTTCCCCTTTCTTTGCCGCAACCGGATCAAACGGTACGTGCGCGCCCGGCACCCATTTAAACCCAACAATTTTCCTAAATTCCCGCCAACCTAAACGTTGATATGATTTGGCTGATTTGTATTTAAAGGGATTTTTATCGTAAACGTAATCAACATTAGTTAAATTAATCACTGTATCCGCACCATTTGCTCGGGCAGCTAAAATAGCGTCAAGGTCTGAAGACCAACCTGGTTCGTAGCCGGCACCAATAATAATTTTTTTCTTGGTTTTAATTTTTTTTGCCGGATCGCCCAACACTTTGGAATAAGCCAAGCCGCCAAAAATAGCTCTTATCAATTCCGCATTTAACCTGGTTGCGACAATTCCAACCCAATCTAAATCAGTATTCGCAATCTTACGATCAACCAGTTTAGCGGCGGCTTGATAACGACGAGCGGTATCCCCACCGCCCACTATTAAAATCACTCGATTACCTTTTTTAACAAAATTCAAGAACAACTTTTTATATTCTTTAATCAGCTTAGTGTTAATTTCGCTTGGAGCCACAAGCGACCCTCCAATTGAAAAAACGAACGTTTTAGCCATATTACAAATATTTTAATTTATTTTGCCTATGTTCATCAAAAGTCACGCTATAAATTACCCGACCCTCAGGAGTTGTTAAAAAATAATAATATTCATTTCGTTCAGGGTGTGCCGCGGCGCTGATTGCCGAAAGGCTAGGGTTAGAAATCGGCCCCGGGGGCAAACCAGCATATTTATAAGTATTATACAGACTATCAATTTGAGTATCCTCTAATGTCACGGCAGGTAAATCTTTTTTAGTTACATAATTAACGGTTGAATCGGCTTGTAATCCAATATTAGCGTTTAAGCGTTTGTAAAAAATGCTTGCGACTTTAGCCATGTCGGCTGGAGCGGAAACTTCTTTTTCAATAATTGAAGCTAAAATTATTGTATCATAGATACTCATGTTATTCACTTCAATTTGAGCTCTAAGATCAGGGGTCAATTTCAACCCAAAGTTATCCAGCATTTTTTTAACTATATCTTCAGGTGTTGCATCGTTAAAAATGCGATAAGTATCCGGAAATAAAAATCCTTCCAGGCTGGCATTGTTCGGCGCGTCTTGTAAAAAATCATAGTTCGATTTAAATCTTTTGATGCTGGATACTACGCTCGTCCATTCATCTTTACTGGGGACCACTCCCTCGGCAAACAAATAATCTCCCATCTGGTCTATGGTCCAACCTTCTATGAAAGTAACCGCTATCTCTTCGCGAGGTTTATATTCAGCGGTTTTGGTAAGCTGGGCAACTATATCGGAAATAGTGGCGCCAGCCGGAATTTCATATACTCCAACTTGAAATACATCACTAACACCCGACAACCAGGCGTGAATTTGAAAAAACAAGCGGTTATCAATAATGCCTAGTTCTTTTAACTCCCGGCTGATGGTTTGGTCGCTGTCACCAGATTTAACTTGGTATTCAACTGAAGCGATGTCGTTTGGCTGGTTAATTGCCAGTCGATACCAAATTATTACCAAAAACAATATCGAGAAAATCGCGAGACTTATCTTTTTGCCCCGGCTGTATTTTCTTTTTTTATATAAATAAGTTCGCATATTTAAACGTCTTTCCAGTCTCTTTTAACCGCTTCATAACGTTCATGCGTGCCGGTATCAAACCATTGCCCTTTATCCTTAAAACCGTAAAGCATCCCGCCCCGAGCCAAGTGGGGAAAAACATCAAGTTCAAATTGTGAAAAATCTTTAATTTCAATATGATTAAAAATTTTAGGCGAAAATACATAGTAACCGGAATTAATAAAATTACTTGGGGCTTCGTCTGGTTTTGGCTTTTCTACAAAATCAACCAACCTATCACCATCAAAAGCAAACACGCCGAATTGGCTAACATCATCAACCGTAGTCAGGCCAATGGTTGCAACCGCATGATTACGCTTATGAAACTCAATCATTTTTGTTAAATCTAAACTAAAAAGATTATCTCCATTAACGCAAACAAAATCCTCTTTAATCTCCCGGCCGGCTTTTTTAAGTAACATCAACGGAGCGGCTGTGCCCATAGGTTCTTCTTCAATTAAGTAATCAATACTAACGCCTGATATTTTCTTGTCTTCAAAATACTCTTTCACTTTATCAGCCATATAACCTAAACTTAATGTTACCTCGGTAACACCGTGTTTTTTTAAAATATTAATAACTTGTTCAGTTAGCGTAATGCCATGAACATCGATTAATGGCTTGGGCGTAGTTAAAGTCAACGGGCGCAGGCGCGTGCCCTTGCCGCCAGCTAAAATTATTGCTTTCATGAATAGTCAGAAATTAACGGAACGAATACAAAGCCTGGAAATATTTGCTCTCTGTAGTTGTGCTTAGATTCTCTAATTATCAGCCTAATATCTTGAGCCGCGGTTGGAATTACTAACCGGCCACCAACTTTTAATTGTTGCTTTATGGCTTGATAATCCCCGGCGGCTGCGGCAGCCACGACTATCCTATCAAACGGCGCTTGATTGGGCAACCCATGGCTTCCGTCTTGGCAATAAAATGAAATGTTTTTAAAATTGTATAATTTGGCGTTTTGCTCTCCGAACCTCTTAATTTCAGGAATTCTTTCAATCGCATAAACGGAACCTTTATCTCCGACAATATGAGCAAGCAACACTGTTTGCCAAGCTGAGCCTGAGCCAATATCTAAAATTTTTTGGCCGGCTTGTGGTTGTAAAAGTTCAAGCATAAAAGCCACAGTGTAGGGTTGAGAATTAGTTACGCCGTGGCCGATTGGTATCGGTCTATTCTGATTGGCTAAATGTTTACTTTCTGGCGGTAAAAAATCTTGACGCGAAACGGCCTTAAAGGCAGAAATGATGGCTGGCGTTTTGATTGTGCCTTCATCGATAAGATTATTAATCAACTTCATAAAAGTAAAATTAAAATAAACAGCCCAAGCGCGATTCTATACCAGCCAAAAATCTTAAGCGATTTTTTTTGCAATAATTTTAAAAAATATTTAATTACTAAATAACCGACAATAGCAGAGCTTAAAACGCCTAAAATTACTAAAACTAAATCATTGTTGTTATAAGCGTTTAAATCCGTAAGTTTTTTTAAAAAAGCAGCAAGTAAAATTGGGATACCTAATAAAAACGAAAATTTAGCGGCTTCAAAACGCTTTAAGCCGACCGCCAAAGCGGCAATAATGGTAATGCCAGACCGCGAAACTCCCGGTATTAAAGCTAAGCTTTGAGCCACCCCGATAAACAAAGCAGCCGCAATCCCAAGATTAGTTATGTCAAATTTTTTTTGACTGAATTGATCCGCTAATATTAATAAGACGCCAAAGGCTATAAGCATGGTGGCAACAGATAAATTATTTCTAAAAATTAATTCAATTGAGTTTTCGGCATATAACGCAAAAATAACTGCCGGTAAAGTTGCCAAAATAATTAGCCAAGGAATTTTTTGTTCCGGCTTTTGCCAATCAAAACGTGATAGACTTTTTAACCATCCTTGTATATAATTAATGACATCCTCTTTAAAATACCATACCAACGCTGCTAGCGTACCAAAATGCAAGGCCACATCAAAAGCTAAATTATTTTCAACTAAACTAAACAGATTGTGAAATAAAACTAGGTGGCCGGAACTGGAAATCGGTAAAAATTCTGTTACCCCCTGAATGGCGCCGGCAGCAATGGATAATAAATAATCTGTTAACATGAACTATAGTTTGTTTGTTATACCAATTATTGTAACATTACTAACTCAAATCTTAAAGCTAGCCGTAGACGGCATTAAGGGTAGTTTGACAATTAAGAATATCTTTACCGACTACGGCGGGATGCCGTCTTCACATTCAGCTTTTGTAACTTCTTTAGTCACTCTAATTGCATTGCGTGAAGGACTGTCTTCGCCTATCTTTGCGGTTAGCTTAGTGTTCGCTTTAGTTATTATTAGAGATGCTTTCGGTTTTCGCTATACAATGCAAAAACAATCTAGCTTGATAAGTGATTTGTTAAAAAAATCAAACATTGATAATCGCGATCATCCATTGTTGCGGCAACGGCTTGGGCATAAACCAGTTGAGGTTGTGGTCGGTATATTAGTTGGAATTATCCTAACTTTGCTTTTGGATTATTTTTTGTAATTACCTAGACTATTTTTGGCAAACATTGCAATAATGAGTTCCGCGCTGGGCAAGTTTTATTTTTTTTATTGTGCCAAAACAATTTTTTCTTAGACAAGTTTTATTGGCCCGGCCGTAAACTTTAAGGTATTCCCGCATATTGCCCTGACTGCCGTCAGAATGGCGATAATGATCCATTGTCGTGCCGCCATGTTTAATGCCTAACCGAAGAGCCTTTTTGATGCTTAAAAATAAGTCTTGGCGTTCTTTTGATGTTAGACTGCCGGAGCGACGGGTTGGTTTTATTTTAGCGTAAAAACAAGCCTCATCAACGTAGATATTTCCCAGACCAGAAATTAGAGATTGGTCTAAAAGTAGTTGCTTTATCTTTCTATTTTTATAACGCTTGATAATGGAATTTAAATAGCTTTGAGTAAGCCCAGGCTCCAAAGGTTCCGGGCCATAAGTTTTTAAAACTGAATTTAGCTCTTTATCATTGGCAATGCGCAGCCAGCCAAATTGGCGCTGATCATTAAAAAATAACTTAGCGCCATCAGTAAAGGTTAAGATGACATGGGAATACTTATTTGGTAATACGCCCAAATCACCAATAGGGTGTCCGCCAGATATTTTTTTACCCCGCTTACTTAAAAACACCAACTGCCCAGTCATTTTTAAATGAATTAGTAAAAAAGCCGGCCCAGAAATATCAACAATAATCATTTTCGCCCGCCTGGTAACTGATACTATTTTTTTACCAGCAATTTGATGTTTGAATTTTGCCAAAGGCAATTTCACCATTTTTGGTTTTTTAACCTCAATGGCTTTAATTTTTTTACCCTTTAATTTAAGGTGTAGTTCTTTAACTAAAGTTTCGACTTCAGGAAGTTCCGGCATAATTATTCATACTCTACTGTTCCCGGGGGTTTTTGAGTAATGTCATAAACCACCCTGTTTACACCTCTAACTTCATTGACGATTCGGTTGGAGACATCCGATAAAAGATTGCCATTCATGCGGTACCAATCTGCCGTCATAAAATCTGTAGTACTAACAGCGCGCAGGGAAATAACATATTCATATGAGCGGCTATCCCCCATCACCCCCACCGCTTTGACAGGAAATAAAGCCGCAAACGCTTGAGCAATTTTGTGATACTCTTTTTGCTTCTTTAATTCATCAATAAAAATAGCGTCAGCTTCTTGTAAAATTTTTACTTTAGCTTTATCAACTGGCCCCAAGATTCGGACTGCTAAACCCGGGCCCGGAAATGGGTGGCGATAGATAAATTCTTTCGGCAACCCTAGCTGCAAGCCTAAAGCGCGAACTTCATCTTTGTACAAATCTTTAATTGGCTCCAAAATTTTAAGCTGCATCCTTTTTGGCAAAGTTAAATTATGATGACTTTTAATTTTAGCAGCCTGTTTGGAAGTAGAGCCTGATTCAATACGATCTGGATAAATGGTACCTTGGGCTAGAAAACTTATATGAGCAGAACGTTTAAGTCTCTTGGCTTCTTTTTCAAATACTTCAATAAAAGTATGCCCGATGATTTTTCTTTTTTGTTCTGGGTCAGATACATTTTTTAAACGCTGTAAAAATAAATTTGACGCATCTACGACTTTAAAATTTTTGACCTTTAAATGTTTAAACATTCGCTTAATTTCACTTACCTCATCTTTACGCATTAAACCATGGTCAACATGCACACAATAAAGCTGGCTACCCAACGCCTGATGCAGTAATGCTGCCACAACAGTGGAATCGACACCGCCGGAAACTGCCAACAACACATTATTCTGACCAACCGTTTTTTTTACGCTCTTGCCTAAAGTTTCAGGTAAATATTTGGTCTCCCAAGATTTTTTGGCGTGGCAAATACCAAACACAAAATTCTCTAAGATTTTTTTGCCAGATGGAGTATGTATTACTTCTGGGTGAAATTGTAAACCGTACTGCTTTTTACTCTGGCTTTCCATTACTGCCACCGGACAAGAAGTTGTTTTGGCTGTCACTTTAAAAGTTTTAGGAACTGCTGTGACGACATCATAATTTGAAAACCAAACTTGCTCTTTGCCTTTAAGTGACTTAAGTAAACCTGACTTATTGTTAACAGTCATTTGAATCTTACCAAATCTACCAAGTGCAGACGGGTCAACATGAGCGCCGTTATAACGGGCAATTAATTGGTGTCCGTAACAAATACCGAGCATGGGTATTCCCAGCTTAAAAATAGCTTTGTTTGGTTGGGGCGCATTTTTAGCGTACACTGAAGCCGGGCCGCCGGATAATATAATGCCTTCTGGTTTTAATGATTTTAGCTTTTGCGCACTGATATTGTGCGGAACAATTTCACTATACACTCCCATTTCTCTCACGCGCCTGGCAATAAGATGAATGTATTGTCCGCCAAAATTTAAAATCACAATCATATTGCCACTAGTTTAGCAAAAAAATGCTTTACTGTCATACCCTGCTAGCGTTGACATTTTTAATTTTTTCATTTATAAAGCTAGGTAATTCCGGTCGTTGGGGATCGGATATTATGCCCGAACGGGCACTACGGTGCCCACTGGGGCATGTTAAGAGACCATATGAAGACTCAGGCCACATGCAGGCCCCGCATTATACACCTAAGCGATCTGCCATCGCTGGATGAGTTCATCGACGCACTCAAGGACCAGGGCAGGCAGGTGACGGTGAGATGCTGTTGGGGGGATGACGCCAACCGGTGCATCGGAAACGCGACTCTACGTGTTCTCGGTGTGGACCGCCAGGAACCCATCGATGGTTGTGAGCGCGCCGCTGTCACGTTCCAAAACTACAACGGCGGCACAAAGCTGTGGGACACTGGTCCCGAAGTCTTCGGGAGGTTTACAGCTCAGTGCAACTTCGGCACCAATACGGCGCGCGCCGGATTGTAAGACACAGCCTCCCTAGGCCCGGGCTTCCCTTGTGGACGCCCGGGCCGATTCATTTTACTTTGAAATTTTTTTAAACCTATGCACCTGTTTGCCTTGGTATTCAACTTTTTCTAAAAACATTTTTAGCGGTCGAACCCAAATTTGATTATTGCCGTATAAACTTTTGTAAACGACCAAATCTTCAAGCGTTTCTCTATGCTTGTCCAACGCTATCACTTCATAATCTTTGCCTTTATAGTGCCTGTGTTTGCCAAAACTTAACTTATTCACTCCCCGACACTTAAAACTAAAAAAATATTATCACTGTCATAAACGTTTTGACCAACTCCGTTAGGGCCAAATGAACCTACAACTGCCGCCCACTTTTGCCCGGCGCCAGGGTCAATATCGTAGTCAGTATCAAAAAAGTAATTATTCCCCCAAGGGTCTAACGGCACACTATTCATGTATGGCCCATCCCAGCCTGAAAAATTTCCGTCAGTGCCTGCAATTCCTGCCAAATCAACATTTAAATCCCAAATTTCATTACCGCTCCCCCCAGACTCTACATCCTCAATAGTTTTGTGGCCCGGCCATTCACCCGAGTCATTTTCTAATAAAGCAATAGCAGTCACAATTTGCCTTACTTCGGCTTGAGCTCTGGTAACCATAGCCTTACGTCTAGCGATATTGGTAGCCACAATTGCGATGGTGGCAAGTAAACCGATAATTGCAATGACAACCAATAACTCAACTAAAGAAAATCCTCCTTTTTGTTTTAACGATTGATGCATTTATGTAGTATACCAAAAAACCAGCCCTTTGGCTGGTTTTTTATGCTTACTCCTCTACTGCAGCTTCTGGCTCGTCTTGGACTTGATCCACTTGCTCTAAAATAACCGGCTCATCTAATGGGACTGGCACGGGCCTCGGTTCAACTAACTGTTCCTCTAAGATTGAAGTGACTAAAGGAACGACAACGTTTTGCTTTATGAATTGAGCTTCCTTTGGAATTTCGGCAACCGGGAAAATTAAAGCAGGGACTAAAAGAGTTTCGGTTTTTGATTTCTCTTGGTTGTATTTGTAGTATTGAACAAATCCACGTTCTGGGTTATCTAATTTAACCTCTTCTTTTTTGCCTTCCAAAGTGTAATATCCATACATACCTCCGCGCTTGGCAAATTCTTTGATTTTATCCACGTCGGTTGAAGTATCATAAAGTGATCGTTCATAATTTTGGACTGTTAGCCCATAAGCGCCAGTCACTTTGTCCAACAAAATATCAACGCTTATTTGAATACCGGTTGGGAAACCGCTTGGGTCAAAAACTCTTTGCCCATCAATAATTAGCGGATAAACTACGCTCACCGCTTGAGGAAAGTAAAAATCACTTGGGTTTTGGGCGCGGGCATATTCAATTCTCCAGCTATCCCCTACCACCGGTTCTCCGTAGGATGATAAATTCAGGCCATACTCTTCTGCAAATTGATTGGCTATTTTAATAATCTCAGAATTGCTTTGGATATCATTTTCACGTATTCGGTATTGGTTAAAGCAACGTTCGTCACGGCAGCGATTTTGTGGCCTATCCCAACGTTCATAATTTTCATTTATGCTAATGCTCCCCTCTTTTAAATCGACATTGATAATATAACCAAAATCTCTATCTTCAATAATAGTAAATTGCTGCAAGGCCGAATTGCGAGCGGCATCCAAATTGACTAACCCCAAGTTAACCGTTTGTAACATTTGAGCGAGCTGGCGCGTACCTGCTACACCTTCCGTTTTTTTGTACACCAAAGATTGCGGTTCCAGCGCCTCGATTTCACCGTCAAATAAATATTCAACATTAATAAACTCCGGCGCTGGATAAATTAACCTTGGCGCCACACTTCCTGATGAACCAACGCCACCGCCACCGCCAGATTGAGTTCTGGCGCGTCCCTCAGCCGATAATGCGGACGCTGCAGATTCTGGGCTAGCTTCATCCAATTGGGCTAAATTACCAAAGGCATTGTCTTTGACGGTATTAAAGGTTGGCAAAAATGATAGTTGTGGTAACTGCTCGTTAATATTTTTAGGGCTAAACAGACTTCGGGCCAAAGGAATGGCTATAATTAAGGCAATTAAACCACCGCCTAAAGCGTATTGTAATTTGTTGAAATTCATAAATTTGGTAATAAAATTTTCTTGGGTGTCAGCGCTAAGCTTTTTAGCCTTTGCTAGTACTTCTTTTCTTAATTGGCGTTTAAACGCCTCATCGATTTGCGCAGCCGGCCGGCTGGATAGCAATTCTTCAATTAGGACAATTAACTTTTTTTCATGACTTTTTAGCTTCGGGTCAATTTCGTAAAGCTCAGCTAATAAATTTTTAATTTCTGACTTCATATAATTAAACGTTTAAAAGGAATATTAGTAACAAGCTTAACGGCATTTGTTGACGTAATTTTGACATTGCCCTTGAGTATATAACTTTGCAATTATTTTCATTTTTGCCGACAATATCAGCAATTTCTTTATACGACAGCCCCTCCCAAACGCGTAAGATTATTATTTCCCTTTGCTCGGATGGGATGCCTTGAATATACTTTTGTACTTTTTCTAATTCCATCTTAGCTTCTACTTCTGCCTTAAATGGTTTAGCGCTTAAATCCCAAACGTCCTCAATGTCAATTTCTTGTTTTTGTGATCGGTAATAATCAATTACGTTGTTGCGGGCGATTTGGTAAATCCAAGCTGAAAAAGTTCCCTGATCAATTTTGAAAGTGCCAATTTTATCTAAGGCCTTAATAAAAGTTTTGCTGGTTAAATCTTCAGCCGTTTCTTTATGCAAAGTTTTGTAATAGATAAAATTGTAAATTTTTTTAATATACAAATCATATAAAGCGCCAAACGAGTCTAATTTTCCCTGTTGGCACTCCTGGATGGCTTGTAGTTCGCTTGTCTCCATGTTAAGCCAATGGTTATCAAAGTTTTATGGCTTAAAGGCTGCAAAACCCCCGGCCGTAAAAACTCTTTTATTTTTTTTAACATAACCTTTTGCTTAATTACCCTCTGTAAAATTATACGAGGTATTGGCTAAAAGGTTACAAACAATAGTATATCAAAAAACGAACTGCTTGGCTCGTCAGCTCTTTCTCTATTTGTCATTGCGAGCCTGCCTGCCGGCAGGCAGGGAGCCACAGGCGACGTAGCAATCCCTCCCAGGGGCATGCCTGAGATCCTCACGTAGGCTAATGCCTACTCAGGATGAACATCGGAGCCTAGGATAACGATTCTTTAAAACATTTTTCCGCCTATGAGAACATCATGGGTTGGCTGCAATAGTACGACCTCCCCGTTTTCGTCAGGCAAACCCAAAGTTAAAACTTCTGAGATAAATGGGCCAATTTGCTTGGGCTCAAAATTTACAACCGCAATAACTTGCTTATTTAAAAGATCTTCTTTGGTATAGTGAGTTGTGATTTGAGCTGAAGATTTTTTAACCCCTATCTCCTCTCCAAAATCAATGCTTAATTTATACGCCGGCTTACGTGCCTCCGGAAAATCATCTACGGCAATAATTTTGCCGATCCGAATATCAACTTTTTCAAAGTCCGAATATGATATCTTTTTCATATTATTCAAGTTTTTGAGCTATTAACTGAATCCAATCATCAATATCGGTATCTTCGGTGTTTTCATAAACTATTTTCAAATTTGCCTTTAATACAAAGCCTTTTATTTCTTCTAAAGCAAAAAAGCTAAAGAATCTCTCAAACTCATAGCCAAAATCATTTTGAGTGATGGTAGTTTCTGATGGGCCATCCAACCGTTTAGCTTTTACCGCAATATAAATATAGCCGCCAGGGTTTAGCTTACTAAGCAATGAATTTAAAACTTCACTAATTTCATCTTTTGGAAAATGCAGCAATACGGCTTGAGCAAATATACCGTCAAATTTTTGGTTCAAAAAATCTAAGTCTTTTATATCGCCGACTAAAAATTCAGCCGCCGGGACTTCGCGCTTGGCAATGCCTATCATTTTTTCAGAAAAATCCACACCAGTGACTTTCATGCCATTTTGCGACAAATATTTTGATTTTACCGCGGCGCCGCAGCCGGCATCCAGCACAGTCCCCCCTTGGCCGACTAAGCTGATAAACTTATCTATGCCTTCATGCCACCAGCTATCCACTTTATGTACTGCAAACCAATCCTCAGCTATTTTGTCATACGTATCTTTTAGACTCATTTGTAAAATTAATTTTCAACGTCATAGGCCACCCTAATATTACCTTTGCTGGCCTTTATTTTTCTAATTGTAATTCTACCAATATCTTTTAAGTTTACCACGTGCGTACCGCCGCAGGGTACGCCAAAATCGCCATACATGACAACGCGGCTCGGTTTATCTATCGGGATGTAATCGGGCACATGGTGACACACCGTGCTCATTTCGCTTTTATCCATGAAAACTAACTTAGTTTGTGCTCCTTTTCTAATAATATCATTGCATGTGGTTTCAATTTTCTTCTTTTGTTTTTCTTTATCAAATTCGCTAATGTCGCCTTGGTACTCAACATAAGGCCCTTCCGGAAAATGATAACCTTTGACTGGCATCCAATTAATCCCTAATCCATTTAAAGCCATATCAACTATATGCCCGGCTGAATGTAGACGGCTGTGCAATTGCCGGCGCGCGGCGTTCACCTTACCTGTGGCTTCATCACCGTCCGTAAAATCACCAAATTCAAAATGCCCTATATGTTTTACTACTCCATCCACAAACCGAACTTCTTCAACTATAAAGTTCGCGCCTCCTGATTCAATCGTTCCTTGATCACATGGCTGTCCCCCGCCTTGAGGATAAAAAATTGTTTGGTCTAGCGTGATTACTGTTTTATCATCTTCAGTACTGACCGACTCTACTTTTGATTTGGCTTCCAAAAGCTCAAAATTTTCTAGATAGAGTAGCTTGGTTTGGCTCATACATTACTTTTTATTTTCCCACCGATCTGTTTCAATATTTGCTTGGCGTAAAATTTCAGACAATAGGTGCTTGGAGATGTCGCGGGTATGCGGATTAGGTATACGAACTTTTAGCTTTCCTTTTATCATAAACAAATGACGGCCGCCTGAATAGGGGCCATCAAACCCAAACTTACGAAAGCGCTTGACGAGTTTTCTCCACGAGATATTTTTAGGCATTCTTGACCATCTCGCGCCGGTCTACTTTTAATTTAAAACCAGGGATGGTGTCGCCGCTGCGTATTTTTAACAGTATCCAATCTTCTAAAACTTCACGCAACGTTCCTCTACAATCTTCCAGTGTCTTAGCCTCTGCCCAAACTCCCTGAAGGCTTGGGATTTCCCCGAAATAGGTTTTATCTTTCAAGAGTTTGTATTGTGCAGTCTTGAGTTTTTTCTCTATAAATTCGCTCAGCATAGTAATTTTAGTCTAACACCTTTTATTGCCCGAAGCAATACTCCTATTTTTTGCCTGTTTTAAAAGGATAATAATGCACTGCGGCGCCTTTTCTTTGCTTTTTCACTAATCCTCGTTTGATTAATGTATTTCGTAAATGTGCCGAATGTTCCAATCCTAAAATTGTATGCATTTCTCGCGGACGAATACCGGGACGCTTCTTAATTAATCCTAACATCGCCTTAAGTAGCTGATCGTTTGATTGTTTACTCTTTAACTTCACCATATTATTCAGTTTTGTACTTCTGCTATTAATTTTTTTGTTAGCGCCATTGATAACCCAATAACGCACTCAATATCGCCCTCAATTCTATCAATATACGGCTGGAGAAGCGGGAGACGAATTGAAAATGCCCCCGCACGAACATACGGATGCCCTTCGGCAATGTATTGGTCTAGTACATGCTTGGGTATAGGATTAAAATGCACTATTGCCTTATCAACAGCAACGGCACGCTTGCCGCTCCCGGTGTGAGTCACTGCCACAGCACTAATACAGTACGCTGGATATTTCGCTACCATATCAAGCATTAAACGCGCTTCTGTTTCGTCTTTCGGTTTCTCCAGAACGGCGTTATTACACACACATAGATTATCAGAAGTAATTAAAAGCGCTGGCCTTTTAATTTTTTGAAGCAAGGCATCAGCCTTAGCTTGTGCGAGCGCAGCCGTCAACCTCTCGGGATCATCATCGCGGATTTTACTTTCATCAATTAAAGTTATACCCGTACTTTTCTAAAATGTATTTTCTTTCGTTTGATTGAGAGCCTAAAATTATTTTTAAATCGTCTGCCATTTTGATTATTTCTTATGATTACGCATTTTTAACCACATTTTTTTAAACCACGGCATGGTCAGCGTTGAAATCATAAAGGCAAACGATGGCACGATGGCGTTTAACCACGGGTTATCAACTTCAATAACGCGCAAATAAACCCCAATCGCTAAATACGTAAACAACGCCAGCAAGCCACGGCGTGTCCAACTCACTTCCCATGCTTTATCTGCTTCAACTTTTTCGTTACGCTCTTCAATCTTTTTAATTTTTTGTTCTAAATTATCCATGCCGTCAATTTCTTATTATTCTCCCCTCTCTTTAGAGGGGGCAAAGATGGAGCCGGTGGTTTTTTTCCTTACCTCCCGTGACAACGTTTGGACTTCTAAACTTTCCCATGACACGCTTTAAACTTCTTTGGCGTTCCGTCATCGTTCACCGCTCCGCAAGGACAAGGCTCGTTACGTCCGACTTTAGCGCCTTCAAATTGAGTTTGCTGGGTGTGTTGCTCAGTGTTAGCTACGCGACGCTTGGCTTCTTTGGCCATCGCTTCAACGCCAGCACTGGAAAATTGCGTTTGGCCTTGGTCAGCGGTTTTGGCCGGCGCGGTTAATTGTACGCCCTGATTAGCTACTGCGGCTTGAGCAATTTGCGCTCCTTCACCTACTTTGTAAATAGAGTATACAACTTGGCGTTGAATTAAATTTTGCAGTTCGTTAAATAACCGATAAGATTCTTTTTTGTATTCAACTAGCGGGTCTTTTTGACCGTAGCCGCGTAAACCAATACCAGTACGAAGCGCCGTCATAGCATCAAGGTGCTCAATCCACAAAGTGTCAATCGCGCGTAATAAAAATTGCTTCTCCAACCGCCTCATCGGTTTTTCTTGCCCTGCCAAAAGCCCAGTGACGTGCGTTTCCAATTCTTCATAGCGCTTTTTGGCAATATCGTTTAGATAATTAATAATCTTAGTCCTGGCATCAGCATCTTTTTTCTTATCCCCTGCTCCAGCCCCTAAATCTTTAATCTCTATTTTTTCTTTTTCAGTTAGCGGAAAAATTGTAGTTGCCACTTCATAAATCTCATTTAAATCCCATTGTTTTTCATCTTCCACGGCGGTGTGAAAAGATACGACATTGGTTATTTCGTTTTCCACCATGTCTTGAATTTGAGCCTTAATATCGTCGTTATGCAAAACTTCTCGACGGCGGCGATAAATCGCTTCCCGGTGCTTATTTAAAACGTCATCATATTCAACCAACCGTTTACGAATATCAAAGTTATTGCCTTCAACTTTTTTTTGGGCCTGCTCAATGGATTTAGAAATAATTTTATTTTGAATCGGCATATCTTCTGGTACTTTCAAAGTTTCCATCACGCGCTGCATCCTGTCAGACCCAAAAATTCGCATCAAATCATCATCCATAGATACAAAAAACTGGGAACTGCCTGGGTCCCCCTGGCGTCCTGAACGACCTCGCAACTGATTATCAATACGCCTGGATTCATGGCGTTCGGTGCCAATAACGTGTAAACCGCCCGCATCAATCACTTTTTTATATTCAACCTCATCATACGGGGTGCCGCCTAAAATGATATCCACGCCTCGTCCAGCCATATTAGTGGCAATCGTAACCGCTCCAGGTTTACCCGCTTGGGTAATAATCATGGCTTCGCGTTCGTGGTTTTTAGCGTTAAGCATTTCGTGCGGAATCCCTTCTTTTTTGAAATACTCGCCTAACATCTCATTTTTTTCAATCGAAATCGTACCAATCAAAACCGGCTGGCCGGCTTCATGGCGTTTTTTCACCTCTTCCACTATTGCTTTAAATTTGCCGCGCTCGTTTTTGTAAATCTTATCTACTTTATCTTTTCTCACCATTGGTTTGTTGGTTGGAATCACAGTGACTTCCAAATTATAAATTTTGGCAAACTCTTCTGCTTCAGTAGCTGCGGTACCAGTCATACCAGATAATTTTTCGTATAGGCGAAAATAATTTTGGAAAGTAACAGTCGCCAACGTCATGCTTTCGCGTTGCACCTCAACGCCTTCTTTAGCTTCAATGGCTTGATGTAAGCCTTCACTGTAACGGCGGCCGGGCATTAAACGGCCGGTAAATTCATCCACAATCACAATCTCGCCATCTTTAACGACATAATCTTTATCTTTTTTAAACAAAGTTTCAGCTTTCAAGGCCTGCTCAATGTGATGCACCATCGCAATGCCGCCCTCGGTGTAAATATTATCCATGCCAAGCCACTTTTCCATTTTAGCAATGCCGCCTTCGGTAAGCGTTGCCGCGCGCATTTTTTCATCGACATTAAAATCTTCGTTTTCTTTGAGCTGCTTAACCAGCTTAGCAAATTCATCGTACCGTTTTGATGAACTAATGTCGGGGGCTGAAATGATTAACGGGGTTCTCGCTTCATCAATTAAAATACTGTCGATTTCATCAACAATAGCAAAGTGCAATCCGCGCTGAACCATCTGATTTTTCGCTTGGGCCATGTTGTCACGCAAATAATCAAATCCAAATTCGTTATTGGTTCCGTAAGTAATATCAGCCGCATAGGCTTCTTGGCGCTTGACCGGACGCCAATGATTTAATCGTTCATCTCCATGATCGACAGGATCAGTGTATTCAGGGTCGTAGATGCCGGCAAAATCATGAGTGATTACCCCAACGCTCACTCCTAGCTTAATAAAAATTGGGCCAACCCATCCGCCACCCACGCGCGAAAGGTAATCATTGGGCGTAACTACGTGGACCCCTTTGCCGCTTAGTGAATTTAAAAAAGATGCTAGCGTGGCGGTTAAAGTTTTTCCTTCACCGGTTCTCATTTCAGCAATATGCCCGCGATGCAAAGTTATGCCGCCCATTAACTGAACGTCAAAATGCCGTTGGCGGGTGGTTCTAACCGACGCTTCTCGAACCAAGGCAAAAGCTTCAGGTAAAATATCGTCTAGGGATTTGCCAGCTTGGATATCTTGCTTAAATTTGGCTGTCTGTTCCGATATTTGGGAATCAGAAAACGCCTTGAATTTTTTTTCAAGGCCATTAATCTCCTCAACGAGGCTATGTAATTTTTTTAAAACTTTCTCGTTGGGATCTCCTAAAATTTTATCTAGCAGTGACATTATTTTCTTTTAGGGCGCCGGTGTCTATCAATTTCTTTTTTATTAAGATCACTTAAAATTCGTTTCAGATGGTCTTTAACTTTATCAATCGCTTTTTCCATATCCTCCGCGGTTTTTTCCACTCTCACCACTCCGTGGTGGGTAGTGTCAAGGTTAACCTCAGCCCGATTCAACTTACCTTGTTTGTGATGTGTGGTGGTGTGCTCCACTTCAACTCTAGCAATTATTAAGCCTTGGTAATATTTGTCTAGCATATCCATTTTCTCTTGGATATAAGAGCGAAGCTTTGGAGTTAATTCAAAATTTGTTGATTTGATAGTTATTTTCATTTGTTTTTACTTACTTATAAATTCATCAGTTTTAAGCCGACTTCGTTATCAAGCTTCCGCTCAATAACATCCCTAGTTGGGCTTATAAATATTTCTCACGTCGGTCCAGCCAGAGCTTCCTTCAAGTGACCCCCATAAGTTTTGTATTCCTTGTCTCCAATAACTACATGGCAATGTAAAAAAGGTTCATTGTCTACTGAGGTAATATTTCCAAGTAAACTTACAATTTATAGTTCTTCTTCAAACCTTTTAAACTTGTACTCCATGCAAGATAAAGAATAAAAGCCAATCACAGCGTTACTAGCAGCTCCAATGCCTTTAATTTCGCCTGATTTAATTTGTTCAGCTTTGGAAAGGTCAGTTAAGCTTTTAATAATGGGCTCACCCAGTTTTAGCTTAACTATATACCCTTTGTCTGTTTTTCTAAAATCCATATATTTAACCACCGCATTATAACAAAAAAGCCTTTATAATTCAAGGCTATATTTTTATCACTGTAATTTAAGAGAATAATTTTTCGACTAAAACGACTTCTTTAAACAATCTTTTTGAGTGATTGAGTGCAATTTCAGCGCCAATTTCAGCTGGCATTTCTTTTTTGTAATTATCGTACCCAAGCTTTTTAGCCTCAGCGATTATCTCATCCGACACTGTCATCTTGTCCTTAATCATTTTTTCTAAAGGTTCAATTAATTTTTCTATTTTTTTACCTTCCAATATTTTTACGAGCCACAATAACCGTTTACAATAATACCAAACTTCTTCGTCTTCTAGGCCTTTATACACGGCTTTTTTTTGAAGCTCATTTTTAACGTATGTATCGGGCGGGATATAAATTGTTTTCTTTTCAATTTTAAACGGTTCCTTAACTGCTAGATCTGAGGGTTCAACTTGATAAAAATTCTCTTGGATGGCGCGCAGGGCGACTTGGATTAAAACCGAAACAGCAAACATAATGTGCGGATGATTAATATCCATCCCCCGCTGCTCTAAAGTGCCATGCTGATTAATACGTAATGGCGACCAGTTAGTTTCTAAAATCGATTTGTAATATGAGTTAAATTCACTTTCTTTAGTGCCGCTTTCAGTTAACAATTTTTTCCACTCTTCATAACGACGGTTAGAAAGGTTAATTAAATCTGTGCCAGTGTGAGCGTATGGAGGTAAGACTCCGAATATTGGATGATTCGCATAAATCCCGTTAGGAAAATCTAGAGAATCGTCGCCATGCATAATTAAAGTTCGCGCGCCCTTCCCGACTAACTTACCTTGCAAAAAAGGCGAAGACTGCATAAAAGTAATCAGCGCTGGGTCAGCCGCAATTAAAAAATTATAAGCATTAACTAAGCTGTCCTTATTTTTGGAAGTGACAAGACGTTTTACTTTCAATTTTTTAGCATCAAACACACCTTTAGGTAACGCATAGTGACAATGAAAACCGTTTGTCCGGGCCATTTGAGCATACCGGCTTTTACCTAGGGCTCTTTGATAGGCATTGTATTTAGTCGGGTCTTTTCTGATCTGTGGCATAAACTTACCCGGATACGTACCCAGCGGACATATAACCATACCTTCTTCTTCGGCGGTAAACAAAAGTAATTTTAAATTTTGGACTAACGCATCAAGAGTATTAACTGATTCCACGTCGGGATAACAGCCAACCTCAATTTGATTATGGTCAATCTCTTTAACGATAAATGAACTAGGATTTCGCTTTTTTTCGTCAATCTTTTTTAATAGATAATCAGCTTCGTGGATAACTTGCCCTTTTTTGTTCAACAAAAAAAACTCGGCCTCATAGCCGAGGGTTGAGCGCTTGAGTGGCGTTTTCTTTCTGGATGGTTTTTTCTTGCTGGTAACGGTTTTTTTTACCGCTTCTTTAAGAGTGCTTTTAGTACTTTTTCGCTTTTTTGAAATCTTCGCCTTTAGCTTAAATTGCGAATTGTCGGCCATATATGGAGTTATTTTTAAGATACAAAAGCCATTATACCAAAGTTTGCTTTGTAGTCAACCATTGACTAATAACAGGCAAAAAATTATTTTTTTGTGTCAAATTTTTTATCCACATAACAATAAAAATTATTTCTTACTTTTATCGATTATATCCAGAATTGCTTCAAACTTTTGGGCAACGGCTTCGGCGTAATCATAAATATCATCATGGGAATTGCGAGTATTAGCTATTCTTAAAGCCTCATCAAGCCCTTTCTGAAAAATTAATGCTATCTTCGATGACTCTTTTGTTGAAAGACGCTCATGCACACATTCCTGAAGCGCCTCCTCGGCTGAGGCAAAATATTCTCCTAAGCGTAAAGCTGTTGCTCGCAATGCCAATGGCTCGTTTTATACCGATTCAAAAATAAAATCAATCCCCTGTTCAACTAAAACTGCAAGGTCTAACTTTTTAGGTTCGAATTCAAATTGACTGCGTGGGTCGTCCGTAAATTCTCCGGCAATTGTAACATCATTTAAATCACGGCCTTCGTCAATACTTCCGCCGTCGCTGCCGGGTTTTTCAAAATTGTTTCTGTCCATATTTTATATTGAAAGTAGTCTAGATTTTATTAAATTGAGAATGTCAATATGGGCTTTTAATGCGGAGGCAGGTGATGAGCCATCTTCATACTTCAAAAGATCTCTTTCAAAATCAGTTATGGCACCGTCAATAACTTTTAATAACCGTTCTTTATCTTCTGCGGTAAGATTTTTGTCCTCACGCCTCAAAATTATCTCTTGGCGTCTTTCATTTAAAATATTAATTATTTTAACTATACAACCGCGAATATTTTCCCTCAGGCTTTCAACTATTTTTTCATCGCCCGCATGGTCAACTTCAGCATTTTCACTATCGCCTGCTTGATTAAATATTTCACGATACGGCTCCACTAGCCAAATCAAGCCTTGAATGCTGTTTTCTTCAAGCTCCGGATTATCTGCTCCTGAAATCATAAAACCAGGCGGGAGATTTTGCTTGTTTTCTTCCTCAGGATGATACCCTGATCGCTCAGGCATATTAATATTTACACTTAGGCTTTTTTTATCAAGTATAATTATATGAGATTGACATTAGAGTAAATCGTATCAAACAGATTCTTTATTTGGACTAAGTCATCATGAAGGCTAGATTTACCTGAAAATTCCAAGATTCGCGCCGTTAGCTTATCTGAAGCCTTTTGGGCCATATCTGATAAATTAGTTTTTTCTTCAAGGCTTAATAACTCGCCTTGCCCAGTCTCAACTTGCTCCAACATCGCTTCAAGAGTCAAAACGCAATCCTTTAAGGTATCTTTAAAATCGATATTCTCTATATCACCATCATCGAAGTAGATTTCGAGATCTTCTAAAAATAATTCTACCAACTCAGCCGCCTCTTCCCGTTTAGATTTTTGCAAACCTTCAACAAGCGGATGGTCTACACCTAAAGCCATAAGCTCAGTCGTCGGAAATTCATCTCCAGTTTTTATTGGAACATGGCGTGCGTCCGGACTGTCAGCGCCAATTTCGGGTGATCTTTTTTCTGGCATATATTAAAATCCGACTAATTGTATTTCTTCTTGCAGCTGCACGCCGGTTTTATCTCTGACTTGCTGTTTTAAAAAGCTTAACAGCATGACCACGTCTTTGGCGGTGGCGTTACCGGTATTCACAATAATATTTCCGTGTTTTGGCGATAATTGTGCGCCGCCAATCGTTTTTCCCTTAAGGCCTAATTTTTCTATTAGGTAGCCGGCTGGCAATTTACCAAATTTGGTAGCTTCGTCGTATTCAGCGTCTGTTATATCCAAGCCTTTTTTTATTTTTTTTGGATCAACTACCTCGTGTAACTCTAAATTTTTAAAAATGCACCCGGCGTTAGGTTCAATCTCGGGCAATTTAGCATTTCTAGTTTTTCTAATATCTGCCACTTTAGCTTTAACTTGTGCGGCATCGCCTTTAGCTAATTTTAATTCAGCTTCTAAAATTATATAATCGTTATGTTTAAAAATACTTTCGCGATAATCAAATTTGCACTCGTCATTAGACATTTCTAAAATTTTTTGACCATTAAAAACTTTGACCTTAACAACCGCTTGGGAAATGCTTCCGCCATAGGCGCCGGCATTTCCGCGGACAGCCCCTCCGACAGTACCATAAATTCCAGCCATAAATTCTAACCCGGTTAACCCGGCGTCCGCCACTGCGTCAACTAAGTTGTCGATACCAGCGCCCGCGCCGGCAATCACCGTTTCACCATTAACATCAATGTCATGATTTTTCAATTTTACCACCAAACCATTAAAGCCTTCGTCGGCAATTAAAATGTTACTGCCGCCGGCTAAAATAAAAATCGGTATCTTTTGGGCACGCGCTTCGTTTAAAACTTTTATCAACTTATCAAAATTATCAGTTTCCAAAAAATATTTAGCCGGTCCGCCAATTCGATAATTAGTCATATCCGCTAAACGGATATTTTGCTTGACTGATGATATGTCTTCAAAAGGCATTAAAACATCTTAATTAGTTTATAAATGTCACCCGCCCCCATAGTTACCACCACGTCACCGGCCTTAACATTAGCGCGTAAATATTGAGTGGTTTGCTCTAAGTTTCCAGTATATTCAACTTTTTGTCCAGTGCGTAAAATTGCCCGGGCTAAAGACGGGGCTTTAAACTTTAAATTTTTTTCACGGGCTGATTCAAAGATGTCTGTGACTAAAACTTTATCCGAGTAAAAAAAAGCTTTGGCAAATTTAGGTAATAAGGCTTTAGTGCGCGAAATAGTGTGTGATTGAAAAACACACCATATGAAACGATCATAATATTTTTGCTGAATCGCGCGCAAAGTGGCTCTTATTTCAGTTGGGTGGTGGCCGTAATCATCAACAAAAATAATTTTTTTCTTATACTGTACTTGGAACCTCCTCTCTACTCCTTTAAACTGCCTTAACAGCCGCTTAATTTTGACTTCAGGTATGCGACAAAGCTTGCAGACTACAATGCAAGCTAAGGCATTTAAAACATTATGCTCACCCATTAATGAAATCTCGTACCGGCCAATCTTCTTTCCCGACAGTAACACATCAAAGCTTGTAACATGGCCATTGTAGTCCAAATCATAAGCTTTCCACCTAGCATCTCGCGAATACCCATACGATTCAATATCTTGACGCCCCTTAACTAAACTTCTTACCGCCGGGCTGTCTAGGCAAGCCACAATTTTCCCTTTGTTTTTCTTAGTCTGATTGATCAATTGGGCGAACATTTTTTTAACCGCGCCGATATCTTTATATACATCCACATGCTCCCACTCAATACCTGAAATAATAGTAATATCCGATTGTAGATCTAAAAACTTAGCCACTTTTTCTTTTTGGCTTTTGACATATTCATCAGCCTCTACAATAAAATAATCACCAGTGTCCCAGGCGGCCGGCGTCGTTAGACCGATTACACCGGCCGCGCCGATTAAGTAACTGGGCTGGCGCTGAGACTTATTAAAAATGTAGCTTAGCCAGGCGGTTATAGTGGTTTTGCCGTGCATTCCAGACACTGCGATCGTCTTTTTGCTTTTACTCAATATACCCCGTAGTTCAGAATCAAGTAAAATTGGTATTTTCTTTTTTTGCGCGTATAATGTTTCCAAATTTTTTTGGCTAAATGATGTGCCGACGACAACCAAATCCGGATTAAAAGTATCGATATTTATAGGATCAAACTTTTTATTGAACTTAATGTTATTTTTTTTAAGCAATTTATCAGTTACAAAGACGTCACCAGTGTCAGAACCGCTGACAATAAATTTTCGCTGTTTTAAAATAATGGCTAATCCGGCCATAGCCACTCCTTTAATCCCTATAAAATAAACTCGTCTAACTTTTTTAAAATCAATCATTTAAATTAAGGTCTCTTTTAATTTGAGGCATCTTAGCCTCTGCGGCCATGCGGCCGTGTTGATAAAGTTCCCTTATTTTCCTGATATCCCAACGTTGGACATAATTCACGCTCGGCTTAATTATGACATTAGCTTTATAATTCTCCAAATACCCGTTAGTGTATGAATCTACAAACATCTGCATATTTCTTATAATGCCTTGTAAAAAATGCATATGTTCTTCCCACTGGATAATTTCTTCAGCGGTTACGTCTTCCCGTTCCCGCTTGAGTCGCTTGACATATTTTTTCAAATACGACAAAGCCCTAATGGTGTAACCGATTTTATTGCCGACATCAACGGCAATGACGTAATTTGCCCCATGCGCGTAAAGCGGCTTGGTTGGCACTTGGTTATAAACGGCACCGTCAACCAAATAATCGCCTTGATGGTTGGTGACCGAAAAAATTCCAGGCGTAACCAAACAAGCCATCATCGCATCAAGGACGCTTCCGGAATTTAAAAAAACTTCTTTCTTTCGCGTTAGGCTAGCGGCGGCTAAAAATAATGGAATATCTGTTTCAGCAAATGTTTTACCCAAAATAAACTTTTTATAAAATTCTTTTATCCGCTCGCCTTTAAGCAAACCCTTGCGGCTCAGCTGGGGCTCAAATACCACCTCCAGCCATTCCTTACCTGAGGCAGACAACAAATAATCACGCAATTCATCGTGATTACCGCAACTATAAACCGAAGCCACAATACCGCCAGCGCTGCAGCCTGAAATCATGTCAATTGGCACTCCATTCTCGAGTAAAACATCAATCACGCCAAAATGACTAATGCCCTTGATGAAGCCTCCACTTAAAGCTAAACCAATTTTTTTATTAATTGACATGACTTATGGTTTTATAGACTAAATCTATCATTT
>Ga0066639_10000684_pt1 | contig 29766 bp, 25 predicted proteins | sample CryGeyCG2114_010_2_FD_59504 | JGI IMG/M metagenome (GOLD analysis project Ga0066639, IMG submission 59504) | Groundwater microbial communities from aquifer - Crystal Geyser CG10_big_fil_rev_8/21/14_0.10 | ecosystem: Environmental > Aquatic > Deep subsurface > Groundwater | place: USA: Utah...
CCCATCCACCCAATCATTTCTTTGATAAAATCATCATTAATTTCTGTGTCAGAATTGAGAAATAAAACATATTTCCCTTTAGCTTTTTTAATTCCAATATTGTTCGCAGCAGCAAAACCTAAGTTTTCACTATTTTTCACAAGCTCAAAATTTCTTTTTCGAGTACATAATTTACTCAAATAACCCAAGCTTCCATCGGTAGAATTATTATCTATTATTACAACTTCGTATTTTATATCCTTTATATTTTCGACTAGAGAATCTAAACACTTCTTCAAATAGTTCTTAGTGTTATAACTCACAATAATTATTGATAAATCAACTTTTTCTGACATTTCTAATATCTACACTAAACTCTTTAATCAGCCAAGCACTTACGATCAGTGTTAAAACAGCAATAAACATTCTCACAATTCTACTGCTTTGAACGTACTTGACTGTAATTTTTTGCTCATAATGTACGCCCTTATACCAAATATCATCTTTTGCTACTTGTGGCACAAACCCATTAATATAAATTGATTCTCTAAATGGATGTGTCAATTCTTCCAAATATACACTTCTGGTCTGATCTCGAATAATTGTCTGCGCATCTTCAGGTGGATAATTTAGTCTTAAAATTGGTAAATAGTCGAACTGTCTTTTGTAGTGTTCAATGACTTCTTGTCTGTTCAGGTCAACAAAAAATGATCTTCTAAACGCATCCTCCGTATCTGCTGGCTCACTTGACATAACAGCTCCCGTTGGTGGGGGAGGATAATCAACATTTGGGTACAGAATATACCCAATAAATACGCTTGAAAAAAATAGAAGAATAAATTTACTCAAAAATTTCATCTTTACTGGAATAAACGGGCTCTTCCAAGTTTGTAGTCAGGTTTTTTATTTTTTCTTTCTCCTATAACTTTAGCTGGCACGCCAGCAACTATTTTGAATTCTTCTACATCTTTTGTTACTACCGCGCCGGCCGCAACCACCGCGCCTTTTTTAATGTTTACTCCCGGTAATATAATTACTCTTGGTCCGATAAAAACATAATCTCCAACATGAACCTCTTCTTCGATAGCATGAAAATCTTCGCTACTCAAATCGTGCTCGGAATTATAAATCATCACTTCAGAAGCAATATCAACATGATTACCAATTTTTAAGCTAGCACGACCATCCAGAAAGGCTCTGTCTCCGATCATCGTATCTTGACCTATTACAAGCCCAGAAGGCTTAAAAAACTTACAACCCATATGAATAGTCGAGCCCTTACCAATCTTTACACCTGCAAGTTGAAATACAATCCTTCTCAAAAAATATAAAGGCAAATGAAGACTTACACAATGAACGATAAAAAGCTCAAAATCCCAAATCCAATTAAAAAATCTATTAAATATCTTTTTTAAAGCCTTAAAAAAGCTCAATTTATTGGCATTTTTATCAGTAAAAGTGATTCCTGATTTACTTATCTTTATGTTGTCTGAATATAACATTATTCGAATTTGTCAAATATTTTAAGAGTTTCAGTCGCTGTCTTCTCCCAAGAAAATTTAGTAGCTTGACTATACCCGGTCTTTATAAGCTTATTATATGCTTTTTTAGACATATTTAAAATTTCATCCATACTATTGGACAGCTCATCAATATTGTCAGGGTTAATAATTTTACCCGCCTTTCCAACAACTTCCGGTAGGCTACCTCTATTTGAAACTACTACAGGTACTCCACAAGCCATTGCGCTCAAGACATCAAGGCCAAATCCCTCCCAAAATGAAGGAAGTACAAAAATCTTTGCACCTTTAATCAAGGCTGGTTTCTCCTTCTCAGCGACAAAGCCTGTAAACACAATTTTTTCTTCCAATTTAGATTTCTTAACCAAATCAAAAATAGATTCATACAACCAACCCTTTTTACCTGCAATAATCAATTTCAAATTCTTATGTTTTTTTGAAATTAAACCAAACGATTGTATCAATCCTTCAATATTTTTATTAGGTTTAAGCGTGCTAAGAAATAATAAATAATCTTGACCCATAGCATATTTGTTCTTTATACGTCGTACATCATTTACATCTATATTGTTGTTATATACGTCAGAGTTATACCCTAAATAGACAACTTCCACCTTATTTCGGGCGCAATTGTAATGTCGTACAATATCATTCTTTGTAGCATGTGATATTGCCACCACCTTTTTTGCGACGCATATCGATCTGGCAGTCCAATACTTTAACTGCCAAAAATCTCTTTTTTTAAATTGGTCCGAAAATTCCAAATAACCAAGGTCCATTATCGAACAAACCATGGGAATTCTTGAGAAAGGTGGAAGATAGTGGCTTGGAGAAAAGAAAAGGTCAATATTACCCTTATTGCGCAACAAATACGGCGTTAACCGGGTTATTACCCACAAGCCTTTCCCTCTTAAAACCATATATTTCCACGAGTCGGACTCGTGAGGGAGATCACTAAGGGGCTTATTTTTTAAAAAAATGACAAATTCATGTTTTGTTTTTTCTTTATCCTGTAGTTTTTTGAGATTAACCAACAATTGATATGCATATTGGTTAACCCCAACACGATTTTCTATATTCGCCTCATTGCCATCGATTCCGATTATCATAAGTTATTGTAATTTAACTCCCGTTTCATTTCCAATCTGTGAATACTATAGTATACTTTCCTTGTTCGTTAATAAAGGAGTATGCTGATGAGGATTATTAGGGATCTTGAAATGCCAGAAACATATCGTCTTTTGGCAAACATATTGATAGAAAGACTTTTAGCAGCTGGTTTTGGTTTCTATTATCCATATCTTAGGACAGACCAAGAGGAACCAAGACTCGAAGAGCTTACTAGGGTGCCGCCCTGTGTACCACGCATGAGTACAGAGAAGATGATTAAGTATGCAGATGAATTCCTAGTTCAAAATACGCTTGCCTACTACGTGAGACTAAGGGGGTATGAAATACTTGGCGCTCAATCAGCCTCAGACTATAACGTATTTATTGTCATGGCCCTTCCTGTACCACTGCTGATACCAAACGTCGAATACGCAAATATGTGGAAGGCTCAAATATCCCAAAGGTTAAACCTAATAAAACCTGGAGAACCAGATTGGGTAAAAAAAGCCTCGGAACAGCTATTTGAAGGGCTTTTGTTAATAATCGAAGGAAGCCGTGTGAGATTCGTTCTTTCAGACACTGACCCCTATCTTAAACTTTACGAAGAGGAGATAACGCAGATTTTAGAAGCTCGATAACAAATTGCTCTGGTTTGGAGAAAAAACTTTAAGCCAGAGCTTCTTTATAAACTTCCAGAGTCATTTTTGCAGTCTTTTCCCAGCTATATTTTCTTAATCTCCTTTGCCCTTCGCCTATCAATTCCTTTTTGTTTTTTAAAGCGTCTTTTATTCCCTCTGCAATAGAGTCAATATCGTTCGGATTTACATAAATCGCAGCTCTACCTGCTACTTCTGGCATGCTTGATACATTTGAAGCAACTACTGGGCTTCCGTATTTGAAAGCTTCCAAAATTGGTAAACCAAAACCTTCATAAAGTGACGCATAAACTAGGGCACTAGAGCCAAAATATAAAGCACCTAACTCTTCGTTGGTAACATAACCTAAATAGCGTACACCCTTAAATTTATTAATATTGTGCGACGAATGACCAACAATTACTAAATTTTTTACTTTTGTTTCTGCCTTAATTTTTTCAAAAGCAGCAATAATGTTGTTAATATTTTTCCTCTTGCTTGTGCCCACAGCCAACAAATACTCCCCTTTTACCCTAGCCTTAGTTTTCACGGATGAAACATCATCAACACCAATTGTATCCAGCTCAACTGCTTCTGGTATAACTCTAATTTTATTATCCTCGAATCCAATATTTAGTAAATCATTTTTTGATGCGTTTGATGGAACAATTATCCTGTCAACCAACCTTTTCACTTTTTCAATTCGCCTACTGTGTACAGAACGAATTTTGGGATGAGTTTCACCAGGAAACAGAATTGGGGTCAGATCATGCACCGTAGTCACGTTAAAAGCCTTAGAAGGCGGCTGCGCCCAGTCAGACGAGTGAAATACATCGACATTTCCAATTAAGCGCTCTATTCCAATAATTCCAAACCGGTTCCACATAATATCAGCTAAGGTTGGAGGTATATCAAAAATTTTGTAAGTATATGAGCCTTCAAGGCCTGTCAAAAATTTTTTTAATTCATCTTTCCTGCGAAAAGACCCTCCAAAAAGTAAATATTCGTTGTCCTTATCAACCTTTAAAAGATGTTTAACCAGATTTTTAGTATAAACAGACACACCGGTTCCATAGACAATTGGCGAAACATCAATTGCAATCTTAATTGATTTCTTTTTCATATTTGTACACTACAACACCACGAAAATTATGCTCCGATCTCTCGGCAAATCCTGAATCTTCAATCTTGCTTCTAACTTTATCTTCCGGATCAAAAATATCAGCTACATAGCGCATCAGCCATAGCTCACTTCTGTCAAAGTCTTTATCCTCCAAAATGCCATAATCGCCTTCTGGATAATAATAGCTAACGGCTTCCATTTGTGAATTATTTACAAAAACTACTTTTGCGTCTGCCGTCTTATTTTCGCTTAAAAATTTAACAAAACCTCGCCAATCCTCTCTGTGATAAGAATCATTAAATAAATACCTGGTAGCGACAAAGACATTTAAGATAATAACCACAAAAAATACAGGCACAAAATACTTTTCTTTTAACCCCTCTACCCCACTTCCCAATATTAAATATAAGGCAGGTAAAACATACAAAAATCTGAAATAAGTTAAAACTGGAAGAAACATACTCACTATTATCCCCAATAATACGGGGATTATTAACCAATAAAAAATAATTTTATTCTTTTTCAATAATGGCTGTGAATTGATTAACAAGAAAGAATACATCGCGCCAAACAAAGCAACTACGATCACATAGATTAACTTAGGGAAATTAACCCTGCCTATCATAAATTTAATCGGAACTAAAACTATATTTTTAATATTAAATGTACCTAACGCTCCCCACCAAAGAGGATTTGAGCCTTTCACTCCGAGGCCTGAGCTTAGCTGTTCCGCAAAAATGGGAAGTATTAATAATAACGCAACAAATACTGGAACAATGATAAAGCCGAATTGTTTTAGATTTATTTTCTTTTTACGTTTATAAAAAGCATCAAGTAAAAAGATTGGAACAACAAAAATTGTAAGGTAATCTGAAAGTATGCTCAGGGCTATTGCAACGGAAAAAAAATACATGTTCTTGTTCTTTTTTGAAGCGGATAAATAATAATGTACAGCAGCTGTGACGAAAAAAGCAGCCATACTATACATCCGCGCTTCTTGCGAATAATAGATATGTAATCCAGATAATGCCAAAAGTAGGGCAGATATAATCCCAACAGTTTTATTTTTCAAACTCTCACCAATTTTGTAAACAAAATAAATCGTACCAACTCCAAACAGTACTGATAATAATCTCAATCTAAATTCACCCAACCCAATTATTTGAACCCAAAGTTTTGAGATTAAATAGTAAAGCGGTGGATGGAAATCCCCTTTAGCAAATTCTAAAATCTGCATAACATTTTTATCTCTTACTACGGTTGCGGTCGTTGCCTCATCTAGCCAAAACGATTGATTAATAGAAACCAAGCGAATAAAAAATGCTAATAGCAAAATATAAAATATTTTAGTTTTCATTTTGATGATTTTCCTGATAATACATATTCAAATAATCCCACAAAACAGCCAAAATTATAGATTATTTTAAAAACAAAGAATCGTGCGTTTTTAAATTTAATTGCTTTATAAATTCCAATTAACTTAGAAACCGGCAATGAATATCTAATAAATGCCACTAAATAGCCAAAAAAACCAAATTTATATTCTCTTTTAGCAACCCATTTTGCATGAGAATAAATTTCGTGCAAATTATCTGGGTTTTTGTGATAAAACTTAGCGTTTGGTGCTGCAATAGCATCATAGCCAAGTTTTTGAGAAAGAGTCCAGTCATCCGTGTAGCCTCCCCGGTCGAAACCGCCAACTTTTTCAAACTCGCTTTTTAAAATCGCCCGAAATACTTTTTGAGTGTCTGGGTAATTTTCCGGATGACGCCGTTTCTCCACCCAACCCTCATTTATATTCCAACATCTAGCCCAGGGGTTTTCCCAATTTGAAACATATTCCTCTTTGCTAAAAGTCCCCTTTGCAGTTTCATTCTCTATCGGCTTGACTAGATTTTTTAAAAAATCTTTATTAAAAGTCATATCCGCATCAACAAACACCAGAATGTCACCCTTGGCCTTTTTAGCACCAAAATTACGGGCAATTCCCGGTCCTTGATGATCTTGATTTAATATAATTATTCTAAAATTTTTAAATTTAATATCCTTGATATTAAAGAGCGTCTTGTCGTTCGATCCATCATCCACAACAATCACTTCAAAATCTTTATGAGTTTGTTTGTCTAGCGACTTCAAACAATCCAAAATCACATTCTCTTCGTTGTATGTGGGAATAATCACACTTATTTTCATGATATTTCTAAAAATAACTTCTCATATTGTTCTGATATATTTTCCCAATCGTATTTTTTTGCTTGTTTTACTGGCACGAATTTCCAATCTTGTTTCAAAGCCCTTTCCAAACTTCTTCCATATTTTTCACTGTCGGTAGGTTTTACCATAAAACCGGCTTCCCCCACTATATCAGCTCTAATTGGATCTCTGTTAACAACCACACCCAAACCTGAAGCCATTGCTTCCAATATCACTACTTCAAACGAATATTGCGGCTTTGAAGCAAGGGTAAACAAATCCGCCGATCTGTAAACTGCCGGCATCTTTTCAAATGGATATTTTTTCAGTTTAAATCGTTTTCCAAGTAACTGTCCCCCTGTTTTTTTAATTTCATCTCTTCCTGGACCATCGCCCACAACAAGTAACGAAACGTTAGTCTTAGAAACGGCTTTTATCACCAAATCAACTCTTTTATTTTTTTCCAGAGCGGCTACGCATAAAATTATTGGTTTTGGCAAGTCTATTTTTAGTTTTTTCCCTGTGGGACTAAATTTTGTTGTATCAACTCCGTTCGGAATGTATTTAATTCTCACAAATGGATTTACCCTTTTAGCCCAACTTTCGGCTTTTTTAGATATAGCCACAAAATAATCCGGAAAACTCCACAAATTATTTCTGTCGTCCCACCCAATCCCAGAATGGCCAATTATTATCATCTTTCCTCCTCGTATCCAAGTGAAAATACGCACAATCACGGGTTGCCAACCTCCATTGCTTGGAATTATCACATCATATTTACTCGTCCAAAGTTTTGTCAATTTCTTTAGAGTAAAAATTGCAATACTTATACTATTTGGGTCAAGATATAGTCTCCATAAAATAGGCCAGCGCGGTAAAACTTTTGTGTCATTCTGAGATAGTACTTCTACGGTGTGCCCCTTTTGCTTCATTCTAAAACTCAGATCATTAATAACTCTTTCAGAACCACGCAAAACGCTTTTTTGATAAATATTTAAAAATGCAATTTTTAGTTTTTTATTTTCCATATTTCCACATTATCAAATACCAATTCTTGCTTATTATAGTTGCTTTCTATCCACTTTGTTATCTTCATGGGGTAAAAGGTATCTAAAGTATATTTATACACATATTCTGGGGGATTTACGGACCAACCAGTTAACACACCGTCTTCGAAATCTGGAACTTGATAATGCCAGCCAAAATTATCGGACCATGGTTTTGGCGGTAATCTGCCTGACAAAACATATAAATTAGAATGTAAACCAAATAGATATACCTTTTGATCAACACCAACTGTATTTTTAATATGCTCTGCGAGTTCCAATTGTCTAGGCTCAAAGAATCTCACATTTCTATTCAAATTAAATTGATATCTAGAAAAATATAAAATTCCAAAAGCGGCTAAAAAAACAGGGAATAAATACTTAAATCCTGATTCCTTTATGAGAATTGCCCAAATAATTATTATAAAAACCAAAGCAGTTTGAAAATGAAAAAACGAAAATCTTGGATAAACTGCAACTATAGACAATGCCAAAAATATCCCGATTAAGAGATTGTTTTCATTTTTTCTTAGCAACTTTAAAAAACCTAAAACTGGTAATAAAAGGAGAAGTATTATTCTGATTTCATAATTGTTAAGATCTAGGTCAACATAACCTGGGAAATTGACCCAATACTGGGAAGGATTAATAAAGACAGAGTTTACAAAACCCATAACTGCATTTTCTGTCCAAAGCCTTATCAATAACACACCCCATAGAATTACAGCTGGCAAAAAGTAAAATTTGATTTGGTTTAACTTCTTGAATTTAAGAAAATAAATTATTAAAAACCCCAAATAAAAAAATGCACCAGTTTGTTTAATCAAACTGGCTAAAGTAAAAAATAATCCTGCTAAGACCAGATCTTGTTTTTGATTTTTGGCTAAAGTCTTTATTCCAAAATATGTCCCAATCAAAATCGGAGTAACTATTGCCGTGTCATACCAAAGCATATTGCCTTCTAAAACTGGCTGAATAATTATATAGATACCCATAAATAATGAACCTAAAATTGACGATTTTGTAAGTTTTTTGATTATTAAGTAAACCAAAACGTCATTTATTAAGATGCCTATCCAAGTAAAAATTTTTACAACTGCAAGCTGATAACCAAAAATTTTATAAATAGTCGCCAATAATAAAGTTAATAATGGCGGATAAGCGTGAACCATGTCGCGATACAGCAAATACCCATTATTTTTAAGATAAGGGAATGAAAACATTTCTGGCCAAGCAGTAAACTGAAGGTTATACAGTAAAACCAGATGGAGTAACAATAAGCTTACTATTAAATAAAACCTTTTCACACACCTATTTTACAGCAATAACACCCAAAGAGTTACCTTTATTGAAGACTGTGGTTACCAAATTACCCGGAAGATCCATAACATCATTAATAAATGCTATTGGGCGATTTTTAAAATCTAACTCAATTTTAACAACTGGATTTGCCACATCAAGTAGTCCAGATCTACACCAAACTTTTTTAACCCTAAAACCAGACTTGTTAATCAGTTTTGTTAAGCTCTTTCTGTCAAAATGATGAACATGCTCTTCGGGTAATAAATACGGCCAATGCATTTGCCTAACTACTCGGTCCCATGAACCAAAATTAGGAACATCGACATATAAAACTCCACCCTTTTTCAATAATTTATTCACTTTCTTCAAGACTTTAAATGGGTCCTTAGTGTGTTCTAAGGTGTGATTCAAAAGCACTACATCGAAATAATTGTTTTTTAAATCTGCATTTTCAAAATTTTTCTTTACGACATTTATTCCCCGTTTTTTTGCAAGTTTAGCACTACCTGATGGCTCTACTCCCCAAGCTTCCCAGCCCTCTTTTTTGAACAATTCTAAAAGTAAACCAGTAGAACAACCAACGTCTAAAACATTCCCTGGAAGTTTTTTATGCTCCTTTATTCTATTGAAGCGCAATTTGAATATATTCACAAATTCTTTTTCGTATTTTTTATAATCAGAATCTCGGTGATATTCTTTCGATTCACTAACTCTGTCACCAAACGTTCTCACCAACCCACATTTTGTACATCTCTCTATTTGAAAATCACCCTTACTAAAAAGGTGATCAAATTTCTCATTTTGACAAAGTTTACATTTCATAAATCAATATCCTTCTTTAATCTTAAAAAACCTTCGGCGCATTTTTTTTAACGGTGTTTCAATAGCTGCGCGAATAAAATAATTTTTATCATATCTCTCCCAAACTGATTCAACAATTTCTGGTCTATCTTTAAAAAATACTTCCGGATAATAATAATCCAAAGCAAACGATTCTCCAAGTTCATATTTATATTTTTTAGCACGCTTAGGCACGCTACTTTCAAAATTTATCGATCCAGCTCTACGCAGAAATGAAGCATGCAAATAGGGAGCCTTTAGAAACACTACTTTTTGGTTATCACGATCTTGTATCATCTTTCCACTTTCATCAATCCAACCCCAAGTGCCATGTGGATTTTTAGAAGCAAGCCCGGGGACCAACCTATTTATGGCCCGAATATTATAATGCCCGATTTTTCCAGCTAAATTATAGTGACCAGCCTCTTTTTCTTGATAATGGTAAACATCACCAACGAGATTTATTGTCGGAGAAACGATCGATTCTATCTTTTTTCCATTCTTTTCTATTTCTGAGATGATTCGATTAATACTGTCCTCCCACCAAATTTCGTCTCCATCAACCACTAAAAACCAATCAGAATCAGTCTCATCTAGCATTTTTTGACGAACATCAGTAAATTCCTCAGTATTCACACTTTTTAACAGCTTTAAATCGATTTTATTTTTATTTTGCCTTTTAATCTCTTTTAATATTTCCACAGTCCCATCTGTACTCCCCGTATCCCATAGCAGCACTCTATCCACTTGATTTATCACAGAATTTACTGCATACCAAACCCAACGAGCTTCGTTTTTTACTAGCGTATGTGCGTAAATTTTCATCAGGATCTAAATTTATTAAACACCCAAGCAGCCGGCATTGCCAAATTAAAAATATTTCCAATTAGCACCGTAAAAGCAGCACCCATTATTCCAAAACTACTAACAAGTGTCCAACCTAATATTGCGACCAAAAAAATATGTATCGTTTCAACATATACAAAAAGTTTTGGATACGAAAAATAGTAAAAAATCGAAGTGTGTGCAGGAATAGAAATTAAAAAGATTGCCTGAGCAAACAAGAGCACGATAAACGGGCCAATGCTCGCTAAGTATTCTGATCCATACAAAAAGGGAATAACAAAATATGAAATAGGAATCCCTACTAAAATTCCCAAAACCGCCAACAAAATAACGAATATTTGCAATTTCATTAAGTAATTAGTAGCTTGATTGTTGTTTGTAAACTTGGCTAATTTAGGCGCTACAACAACGGCAAGCGCGAAAACCACCTGGGGAACTATGCTTACTAGGCTTGTCGCAACAGAATAAATCCCAACCTGGTCTAATGGTAAAAACCTTCCTGAAATGAATATGTCTAATCTGGCAGACATAGCAGCTATAACTGTAAACAATGCTACCCATTTATTGTATTTAAAAAACTCTCCAGAAACTGACCATTCATTTTTAACCGACAAAAATCTCGGTAAAAAAACAAGACCAATAAAAAATCCAAGAAATGGAAAAATATAATATAAAATAAGTCCCGAGTATAGATTCAATGTTCCAAACGTAATAAGCAGAAATAAGACAACAAGACGAAAGGTATTCGAAGAAATGTTTATAATACTCCAAGTAAAGAATTTTTCTAACGCCTGAAGCGAATGAGTTGAAAAAGAAAAAAGCAAACCCCCGCCTACACTTATAATTGTTATTCGCATAGGATTCAACAGTTCTGGCTTTTCAAGTAAGGTGTCAACAATAAATGGAACAAGAAACCAACCAATAACCGATAATACCAGCCAAACAATGAGTTTTATCTCCAATGCCAATTTTAAGAATCTATATGCTTTTTTGGGCTTCTCAGCAATATATTTCCCAGCAAATCGTACAATCCCAGTATTTGTACCAACTTCTCCGATATTTGCTATGAGTAGGTATGTTGAAATACAAAGAGTAAATACGCCAAGTGAAGCTGGTCCTAATTGACGAGCGATTAAAATATGAAAAACCATCCCCAATATTCCTGTAGCAAATGTTCCTGTAAAAGTTACCGACGATTGCCTCAAGGTCTTAGTTTTTACTACCCTTGCAATTTGATTTAGTAGAAAATTTCTTTCAAACATTACTAATTTAATATAGTTGATTTAAAAAGAGTTAACAAAGTTTCTAAGCCATACTTTGTCGATCTTCTGAAATCAATAGAGGACGCATCATCAAAATATTTTACTGGCACAGATATTTCACCTACCCTAAAACCTTTCTTAATGGCCGAAATCAGAATTTCCTGATCAAAAACAAAATCGTCTGAAAACTTGTGAAAGGATAATTCTTTTAGAACTTTTTTATCGTAAGCTCTAAACCCGGTGTGATATTCTGACAAATTATAACCTAGAATAATATTTTCAATTATTGTTAGAAAACGGTTTGAGATATATTTATATAATGGCATTCCTCCATTAAGAACTTCCTTTCTCGTGCGGATTCTACTTCCCAAAACTATGTCATACCTATCTTCTAGAATTGGCCTTACAAGCTCATCAGTCAAAGTAGCATCATATTGATAATCTGGATGAATCATGACAACTATATCAGCGTTTTCATTTAAGGCCATTGTGTAGCAAGTTTTCTGATTTCCACCGTAGCCGCGATTTTGAGAATGAACAATTGTTTTGATTTTAAGTTTCTTAGCAAGGGAAACAGTTTTATCATTACTACCATCATCAACCAAAATCGTATTTTTGCGATACTTTTTGGGTATATCTTGATACGTTTGACTCAAAGTTTTTTCAGCATTGTAAGCAGGCATTACAATCACAACCTTTTTATTTCTGGCTGCCATTATTCCTAAAATGTATGTATAGAAGAATTGATAACAAAGAAAATAATCCAACTACTGACCAGTAAATTCCCCATCGAACATCTTCTTGTCCTGTGAAAACCAAGGTCGCACTGTCCCAGGAAGGGTCAAGATAAAAGCCATTTAGCATGGAATACAAGGGTATGGAACCTGATTCCTTATCACGTCTTACTAATTTCCAATCAGGATGGTATTTGTCTGTGAATATTATCCAGTTCGCTGATTCTGGCATATTTAGCTCGTATCGAACAGTGGTTGGGGATTCAACTTCGACAGGAACTATTTTTGAACTCAAATCAACACTATCAACTATGTACCCTGAGAGTGAATCGGTGATCTTTTCAGATTTATCCCAATCGGCAATTGGAATCAAGGCCACAACGTTTAAGACATTCTCACCATTTACGTTACTGACAACAACCTCTTGGTCACCTTTTACAAGCTCAACTACATGAGTAAACCAATAAAACTGCCCAGTTGCTTGGGGAGAAGTTTCTAACTTATAATCTCCAATCTTAATTTCTAAAACAGAATCTATAGTACCCGTACTCCTCACCGCCAAAATATATTTTCCATCAGGATCAACATTTTTCTTAAATTCAATTTTCTCGTTATTATTAGTCGACAAATAAATTCCTCTTGAATAATCAAATTCAGTTGTTTCTATATTTCTGATTAATAACTGATATTTCCAAAGCAACCTTTCAGAGCTAGGATAATAAGACCACTCATTTTTTATAATTTGATTATTTGATAAAAAGTCGTCTTGCAAAAAACTCATCTGAAGATCTATCTTCTCTTTTCCATTTAATACAACGCCAAAAGATTCAGGAGTTATGGGAATAGTACTCAAGATATTTGGATCAACAACGCCATCTTCGAAAAACATCATTGCAGGAATTTTGTTTTTTAATATCTCCGGCACTTCACCGACGACACCATACAATTTATCGACGCCATAAATGTGCGGATAAATCTCTCCTGCATCATATATTTTCACGTCATTAGTCCAATTTTTGGAAGTTAAACCAGACGAAGTGGCAACTAAATCCTCAAGATGCTGATTTTCTTCAACCTGCTCTTTAGAAAAATCAACATTTCTCTGATCCCCAGAAAGTACCAAATATTTTATACCCAACAATTTATACCAATCCAAATATTTCTTATTGTTTAAATAATTAAAGTGATCATAACTACCAACATTAAGATTAGAAAGCGGGATGAAATCTACCAAATCCTTAGCGTCTAATGCCGGATGTAGAATTGTTTCATTTGCTTGAGGATGCCTCTCTGGAAACCACGCGCTTCTAGAAAAATCGCTCTCACTATTAATATTATTCGCAATCAATTGGAAGTCTTTAGATTGCTTTCTGCTAGAAAGCACAAAATTCATTTTCCCAATAAACGCCGGTGCAATTAACAAAAGTAAATAAGAATAAATTACGATTAATAATAATTTGTGTTTAATGTTCTGTACTAATAATCCAAAAATTATCGACGTTGTGAGTATTAATGGAACAAAGAATTTAGTAGAATCACGAAATGCAAAACCATACGGAATCTTTTCAATTCCAAGGATTCCCAATATTAACAATGTAAAAATCGAATACATAAAATAGAAAACCAAATTTTTCCCTTTGTCTTTTGTAATTAAAAAAGAAATTAAAACTAAAACCGGTATGAAATAAAAATAAATCGGTGTAGCAGTCACTACTCCGAAGACGTTTTCCGGCCAATGTGGTTGATATAGAGTAATCGCATTTATTAATTTAATAGAAACAGAATCTTTAGAAAATAAGCTTGAATAATTTGAAGTTATTTTTACGAGTGGAATTATCCAGTACAAAGAAAGCGAAACTAATGACATCCCTAATAAAAATAGTTTTGGAAGTCGTTTGAATTTATAAATTCCCAAAAATAAAAATGCAAGTAAACTGATCCTGGGATCCGATATCGTCAGAAGCAGACCAAACAATGTAGCTAATGAAAAGTTTTTAATGTTGCTTTTATCGAGATAATTCAGTGCAAAATAAATAAATAGCGGGAAAAGCCCATATGCCAATGCAACTCCAGCCTGACCTCCATCAATTAACAAAATATAGTATGTGTTAAAAATATAAAGAAGAGTCGCAATAAACTTTGATTTCGTCTTGAAACCCAGCTTCTTCGATATTAAAAATATTCCCAAAATTGAAAAGCCAAGAGAGGGAAGATAAAAAAGTATTCTTGAAATAAAATTCGACTCCAAACCAACTTTTCCAAGCAATCCGAAGGTTAGCATAATTGGCCAGATAAAAATAAATTTGTTTACTCCCCCAAAATTTTCGCCACGACTTGTCCAAGCATGTGGCTCGCTAATTAATTCATTTAATTCTTGCGTGTTGAAGTGTGGAGCATCTCCCCACGCCAGTTGGTTGCCCAAAAGGATTTGTCTAAACACAATTAGCAAGGGAATAGCTATAGCCAGGATATATATCAGATTTATTCTTTTATGCATAACTCAATTATATTAGAATATACTTCATGACAAGAAAAACTATATTCACCGTATCGGTAATTACTTTTGTAACAATTTGTCTACTTTTACCATATATCCTTTCTCCTGCACAATTCTTGAACCACAACAATGATTTATCCAACGTTTTTTGGCCTACTTATTATTTCTTAAGAACAAAAACTTTAGAATTTGGACAAATTGCAAAATGGAACAACACTATTTTCTCTGGTACTCCAATTGCTCCTGATCCACAATTCTCACTCTATTATCCCATAAACTTTATTTTTCTGATATTCAACACAAGTACAGCATTTATTTTACATACAGTTTTTCATTTACTCTTTGGAGGGATTTGTTTTTATTACTTTCTTAAGAAATCATTAAAACTTAGTTCTAAATCTAGCATTTTTGGTGCCATAATATTTATTGTAAATCCCCAGATTGCATCCATACTAGAAGCCGGACACTACGGTTTGCTCGCAGCTTATGCTTGGATACCATTAGTTTTAATCGCAGCCCGCAAAAAACCTAGTAAAAAAAATTCGATAATATTGGCTTTTTCACTAACAGCAATTTTTTTGAATCATACAATAATGTTTTTAGCTGCTTACTTGTTAGCTGCTTCAATCTCTATCTACCAAAAGTCATTTAGATATTTTATTTTAAGTTCTGTTTTTCTTCTTGGGCTAGTCGCTGGCGCTTTTTTACCACAGCTTGAATGGTACAAAATTTCAACTAGAACCTTGCTGTTAAAGAATCCAGAGCTTTATCCAGTATGGAATTCAAAAGGAGAAATAATTAAAGCACTATTAGCACCATGGATCGGCGGTCTTACAAAAATATGGCGATTTGATACTGAAAAAATAATTACAATTCCAATCGGGATCATGTTTTTATCAACAGTAGGATTTATAAAAATAAAACGGAGTTTAAAAGTTATATTTATACTATTGCTATTTATTGCCTTATTAATTACTGCAAACAATCTCACTCCAGTTTACAAAATCATGCTTCATTTTCAATTTATGCAATTGGCTAGGGTTACAACTCGATTTTGGCCGATTGTATTTATTGGCACAATAATACTGGCAGCATACGGCTCTAAGTATCTAAATAAAAAAATAGTTATGTTTGCCGTTATTATTGAATGTTTTATCCTCTCCTGGACAATTATTAATAAACCCAGAATTTCCACCATCGAGCCCGTTCCCAGCGAAATAGTGTCAATAATGAAAAACGACGATTCATTATTCAGAGTTTTTTGTTTAAATCGATGTATTAGTGCAAAATATGCGACATTAAATAATTTGCAATTAATTGAGGGTTATAACACCTTCCAACAATTAAATTATTTTGAACATTCATGGCAATTAATGGGTGGCTACTGGAACTATTACACTTTATCTTTGCCACCATATGGAGCTACCGATCTCAACCCAAATATCTATTCACTGGGAGAATACAACGTAAAATACATAATATCTCCAAATGAACTAAATAACAATTTACTTCATTTAATTAAAGTGGATAATAATTACTGGTTGTATGAAAATTTAGCCAACAAACCACGGGTCTATTATTCCACCCAAAGCATGAATGGACCAAAGATGGCATTTTATTCTCCTAACCATATTCGCGTTACGATTTCAGAAGATCATCCCAATTCATTAGTGCTTTCAGAAGTTTACAATCCAAACTGGAAGGCATACTTAAACGGAGGTGAAAAAGTCAAAATACAAGAAACTCCGAACAGACTTAGATTGATTGACCTAAAAGAGGATACAAAGTTCGTCGATTTCAAATATGAATCGGATTACGCTAGAATCGGACTAATGATCACATTACTCACAATGTTAGCTTCGCTCATCGTTTTAAAACGCAGATGATGAGTAAAAAAACCGCGCTTACTTTGTTCTTGGTCGCTTTTATATATAGATTAATAATTTTATCTAACTCAAATATTACTTTTTTTTCTGACGATGCTATATATGCAATATTAGCAAGATTTTTCGCAAACGGAGATGTGTATCATGCCATTCATCCAACCTGGCCACCTTTATACCCACTTTTGGCAGCAATCTTTCACCTTGTTTCTTCACGATGGGAAACTGCTTTACAGCTCGTGTCTACTGTCGCCGGATCACTTCTGCCCATTCCACTGTACATGGTTGCAAAAAAATACTTAGACCAAAAAAGTACAGCCACATTTGCAATACTTACCAGCTTTTTTGATCCTTTGATAACAGAGTCGTTAATGCCTTTATCGGACATGTTGTCTAGTCTGTTAACAATTTGCTTTATCTTTACAATTTTTTTCTACCTTTCAAGGCCTAATAAAAAATTAATAATATTGGCAGCTGTATTTAATGGTCTAATTTACCTCACAAGAAGCGAGGGCTTTATGTTTTTTAGTCTGACATCAGCATTCCTAGTAATGTTTCATGTTCTGTCCAAAAGAAAATTGATAGCTTTCGTTGGTTTTTTTGTATTCACTTTTTTACTAATTACAAGTCCATACACAGTTACAATGAGTCAAAGATTTCATAAAATATCATTTACCCAAAAAGCGTCTGCGCAAATCAAACAAGGACGCTCATTTGAGTTGAGAAAAAATGGAACTACGTGGTCACAAGTAGTAGTATCTGTTAAAGATCCTAATTACTCATCTGATTATTTTACAGGCGGTCTTGGACACGTGCTTGAGTACGGAGACTGGTATTGGTGGTGGTTTTTAGAAAAAGGAGAAAAATGGATCAACCTTTATTGGAAACTATTCCCCGTCTGGGCTTCAGTGTTTCTATTCATTGGAATAATAAAAAGCTTCAAGAAAAAATACTTTTGGTCAATAGTATATATTATTTTCATTTCAACTATCTCAATTCTTGCAACTATCTTTGCTACACCCTCAACCGAGATCCGCTATCTACTGTGGTTATTTCCCATTCTGATTTTCTTCTTTTCAAAAGGGGTTTATGAAACTGCTAAATATGCAAGACTCAAAAAGTTTTCATTCTTGATAGTCGGCATGTTGTTACTTTTTTTGCCGACGTTTTCAACACAGCAAATATTGCACCCAATTGCGTTTGCTCACAATTTTACACAAAGACATTTTAGACCAGAAATATTATTGGCTAAAGAATATATTAAAAATGATACAGATAAAAAATCTCCAAAAATAATGATGAGGCATGAGGCCCTTGAGTTTTATGTGGAGGGGACAACTATTTATACACCAGAAGTTCCCATTGAAGAAATAATCGAATATGCCAGGAAAAATGATGTTGATTACTTAATTTCTTGGACCTTTGAATTGGCAAACGACAAAGAGCTATTAAAAATAGTTGATCCAAACTCAAATATTGAAGGGCTTGTCCCTGTACTGATCGTGCCAGAGTTAATTGTTTATAAATTAAACAATGAATAAAAGAAGGCAAAAGATATTCATAATAATTCCTGCATACAACGAAGAGTCGTCAATCGGAAAAGTAGTTAACGATGTTGCGAAACATGCCACTAAAGTTATCGTCGTAGATGACGGTTCAACAGATCAAACTGCTGATAATGTTAAAAATAGAAAAGCTGTTGTCATCAAACATATGTGTAATCTAGGACAAGGCGCTGCGCTTCAAACGGGTTTCGATTATGCGAAATATAAAAACGCAGACGTTGCAGTTACATTTGATGCGGACGGTCAACAAAACCCAGCAGATATTCCAAAGCTAATTAAAAAACTGAATGAAATGAATGCGGATGTGGTTTTAGGATCAAGGTTTTTGGGAAACACGAAAAACATACCTTTTACTAAATATATTACATTAAAGATTGGAATACTGTTTACAAATATTCTTTCCAATTTAAATTTAACCGATACCCACAATGGATTCAGAGTTTTTACTAAGGCTGCTATTGTAAAAATAGAGATTAAGCACAATCGCATGGCTCATGCCTCTGAAATTATTGAAGAAATCAGAAAGAACAAACTAAAATATATCGAGGCACCAGTAAACATAAATTACAACAAATATTCTATGCAAAAGGGACAGTCAATCTCAAATTCTATCAATATCTTAATCGATTTGTTATTTAATAAACTAAATTAAACATGTTAACTGGATCACAAGTAATCTTATCTGCAATTGTATTGTTCATATTATTTAAGACTTATCATGCATACAAAAAGGATAAGATTAGTACCAGCTTTGCATTGCTTTGGGTATGGTTTTGGATGTTGGTACTATTATTTATAAACTGGCAAAGTCTATTGACAAGAATAGCTAACTTCATAGGCATCGGCAGGGGTGTAGATCTCGCAACGTATATTTCAATAATTCTAATTTTTTACTTAATTTACAAAATCTTTACAAAACTCGAAGACATAAACCATAAACTTACAAAGATCATTAGGCAAAAAGCGCTTGGTGAAGTTTTAAAGAAATAACTACTTTTTAATCAAATAATTTTCTATCACCAAGACATCGATACCACTTTCCTGAAATGTTTTATAAGCTTCTGAGGCTGTATTTACGATTGGCTCCCCCTTTAAATTGAATGAAGTATTCAATAAAATCGGCATGCCGGTCTTTTTCCCAAATGCTTCTACCAAATCATAATACATAGAGTTCTCTTTTCTTTTTATAAATTGCGGTCTAGCGGTGCCATCAACGTGAGTTATTGCACCTAATCTTTTTTGATATTCTTTTTGAACTGGCACAACTGCCAGCATATATAAAAGTGGTTGCTGAGAAACAGCTTTTCCCACATCAAAATACTCTTTAGCTTTTTCATAAATGCAAACTGGGGCGAAAGGGCGAAAGGCTTCTCGGAATTTTATTTTTGCATTCACTTTATCTTTCATTTTTTTGGATCTCGGATCCGCCAAAATACTTCTTGCGCCAAGTGCTCTTGGCCCCCATTCAAATTTCCCTCTCACCCAGCCAACGACTTTACCTTTCGCAAGTAAGTCACTAACCTTATCTACCAATTGCAAATCATTTAATTTTTCAGCTTTAATTTCATTTTCCTCTAAAAAATTTTCTATTTCTTCTTCTGTATTTTTATAACCAAGATAAGGTCCAGAGTATTTCGCTCTCTTTGTTTTATTTAAAACATGATGACATACGTACAGGGCAGCCCCCAACGCTCCTCCGGAATCACCAGCGGCTGTATGGATATAAATATTTTTAAACCCGGCTTCTTTAAATATTTTCCAATTAGCGCATCCGTTTAAGGCTACCCCCCCAGAATAACAAAGATTATCTTCTCCAGTTTTATTGCGAACTTCTTTGGCAATAACCAAAAGTTTATCTTCCAAGACTTTTTGAGCACTAGACGCAATATCAGCATAAACCTTCACAACCTTGTCGCTTTTCTTGGGATCAACAGGGGGAACACCAAACAAGTCAATAAATTTCTGATTAAAGCTCATGCGGCTTGATAAGTGAAAATTAAAATAAGATAAATCCAATTTAAACGCACCGTCTGTTGACTGATGAATTAGTTTCTCAACCTTATCAGCGTATTTTGGTTCCCCATAAGGTGAAAGGCCCATCACTTTAAATTCGCCATTGTTTATTCTAAACCCAAGAAATTGTGTAAACGTGCTATAAAAGAGACCTAAAGAGTGTGGAAATTTAATCTCATTTTCTAAAAAAAGTTTATTCTTTTGCGCATGCCCCCAAGCAGTGGTTGTCCACTCTCCCACTCCATCAACAGTCAAAAGTGCTGCGCTTTCAAAGTTTGATGTGTAATACGAAGATGCTGCATGTGAAATATGATGTTCACAAAACAATATTTTTTTACTTGAAATTTTCAGATGTCCAGATATCTTGCTTTTAACCCACAGCTTATCCTTCAGCCAAGTCTTATATGCATCTATGAATAGTTCTCTAGCAAATGGTGACGTAGAAATAGAAGAAAGAGTAATACGTTCGAACTTTAAAAAAGGCTTTTCATAAAAAACAATCCAATCAATTTCATTACTAGTTATTTTTGATTCTTTCAGGCAAAAATCTATTGTCTTTTCCGGAAAACCCGAGTCATGCTTTATTCTACTAAAGCGCTCTTCCTGAGCAGCTGCAACAACTTTTCCATCTTCAATAATTGCCGCGGCTGAATCATGATAAAAACAAGATATTCCTAAGATCTTCATTTATTGTTCCTTCATTTGAGAAATAGTAGATGAATTGTTTTTGAATGATTGCCATACTGGAAATTTTCGGATAAACAAAGGGTCGCTCAAAAGATTAAAGATCACCCCAACTGGAAAAATCAAAACAAAATATAAAAGTGAAAATATAACACTGGTTTGGATATTTCCAAACTTTTGCATTGTTGATTTATATGAAGTCCAAAATCTTTTTAGGTCCATACTAAAACAATGGATATATGATGGGAGCCAACGGCGAAGAGCCCACAAACAAAATTATTAGCGCAAATATCAAAAACACAATAAGCATTGGAATTAACCACCACAGCTTACGTTTCCAAAAAAAGCCGAGCAAATCTTTTACTGTCGAAATCTTTTCCATTATTTTTTTCTTTTTGTCAGCTTAGTATACACGTTTTCAAAGACTATAAGCACAACACCAATAACGAAAGACTGATATACATATATTGCGGTCCTTTCGGCCCAAACATCCACCTTAACAATTTTCAGAAATGTTGCAAATATCCAAAACAAAATTGCAACTGTAAACATAGCGCGACTCCTTGCACCCAGTAAAAAAATGGATAATATCAGGCCAGTAAGAACAATTAAATTAACGCTTAATAAAAGATATGGATCAAAGTACCCTGCTGAACGTAACAAAAACAGAAATACTAACACAATATTAAATATAGCAACATTTAAATAATTCTTTGTTATCCAATTGTTTATCTCCCCCTTTTTAAACAATAAATACTTATTTAATAGTTCCATCTTTTTTAATAATTGCTTTGCCAAACACAACGAGAGTGCCTATGAATATTAATACTGTCAATATTTTTCCAAGCTCATAAGTTTTTTGTGGTTTATAGTAAATCTCTGCTTTATATTCATCCAAACCAGTATCCACATACCAACCATTGGCGTATAAATTAGAAGTAAAGTGCAATGGCTTTACGTCTAGTTTTACTCCATCCAAATTATAAAGATCCATTTGCCATTCAGGAGAATAGTTTTCCGAAAAAGTAATTATATGTGGACCTCTAACATTTGTAATATTCAAACGATATGAAACAGGACTCTCCATATTGTAGGCAACCTCCGGTACAAACAATAAATCGTTGGCTTTACGTTTAAAAAATAAATTGTTTGTGAATACTCGCTTAACTTTCAGCTCATCGTAAAATATTTTAGTTCCAAGAGGGTCCTTAATTGCATAAGAAACTAAAGCGATCCTTAGTGATGATTCTGTCTCCACTGGCTCGTAAAATATGTTAGCAACGTTCCATTCTGGATAATTTGGCAACCTTTCGGTTTGAGATTTAACGAAGACAGGACCCTTATTTTGTATCATTACAACAGAGGCGTTATCTCCATAAACCTGATGATATCTAAGCTGGATATTATAAATAGATCTAGGATCAAATTCAGAAACTGGAAAATCAGCAGAAATGTCTCTTCTTGATTTATTTAGAATACTCAAATACTTCTCACTGTTCTCGCTGACTATTTCAAAGTCCCCATCACCTGATTCTTGATACCCACCCCCAAAATCGAAAACACCATCATCTACCAAATCTGCATTGTCAAAATTCAAACTTACTTCATGTTCTCCAATACCTAAAGTAATTGCCTGGTAGGTAACCACAGAATCAGAAACATTATCTATAACCAACCTGGTTTCTTTACCGTCCAGCACTACTTCCAAGTTCGAATTTGCATTTAATCCAAAATACTCCAACCCATACCTTTCTAAAATTGGCTGATATTCACCATCTTTATCAGTTGTAAAAACAAAATTAACGGTATTCAAATCTCGGCTTGTCAGCCTGGTTCCCAGCGTAGATGGTGAACCAGAAAAATTACGAAATTCATTTAGTAATGAATTATCCGCTATAATAATTTCTCCGGCCATATCAGAGATTCTGTTAATCTTTGTAACCACATCGTCGTTGGAATTAAGCAATATCTCATCGCTTGATAAATGAGTTATTTGTTTCTCTGATTGATCATAAGGGTATGCATAATAAATTCTATTGGAGGAAAATATTTTTGAATTGACAGTTTTTTGTGGCAAATTATAAAAATTCCAATCACCAAAGCTTGCTGCCGGATCCTTCTTTAGTTTTTCCGGAAGATCAAACGATAAACTATTTTGATCTTTCTTTTCAAAAATCGTTGCCGCATCAAGCTTGTAAGCAATATTTTTGGCTGATTCTATTTGATCTTTTTTAACATTGCTGTAAAACTCCTTGATAAGCTTAGAGACAGGAGCACTCGGCGCGTTTAAGGGCGCAAACAAAAACTCGCCATCTGCCACAAGAGCCAAAATGGATTCAATCCCTCGATAACCCCATCGAAATTCTTGAATCTCATTGTCGGGATAGTCTATTATTCTACCCTTGGAATTGTTAGTAACCCACTCTCCAGCTTTATATACATAATCCGGAAATTGAACATAAAAACCATCATTTCTGCCAGGACGAAATATCTTACCTGTTATTAGTGGATATGAATAAAATAGGTTCCCAACTATTAAGAGTAATACAAATAAATTAATTGCAAACTTCCCGAGCAATCTGAACCTTTTTGCCTTTTCATCAATCGTATAAATAAGGGCCCCTATCAAACCAGCCACAGATAAAATAAGCAATGGAGTAAAGATATACCAAGGACTCCTAAAAAGGCTGAAAAATGGGAGGTGCTTAAGAAAAAAATTAAACAAATTACCTGTTATTCCATTTGTCCCTGCGCCCAAAAAAACTCCGATAATAAACATCAACGAAAACGAAACATAAAATAGCGAAAATCTTTTTCCCCTAATAATCAAGGATAGAATAACCAATGATGGTAACAAAAAACTGAATACTATAAAGGGTAAGGTGTAAAAATAATTCAAAGCATAAGGAATATAAAGCGGCAAACCAGTGACGTCATCAACGGCATACCAATCCCAGGCACCCTGCATTCTCATGACATTAATTAAGCTAGTATTTTCGGAAAGGCTATCAATCCAGTTTGTAAAACCAATTTGATCAAGGCTTCCAGATGGGTCTATATTTCCAAAGATATATCTCATCGTAGGAAAGATCCAAAATAAATTAGCACCGATTATTATTACAGAAATAAAGACAAATATTTTAAGCTTCCTTATTATTTCTCTTTTATTGAAATCAACAAATATTGCACCAGCAAAATATAAAAACAATAGAATAAAAAAGGAAATAAAGTATGACGGATTTATACCACCACCAGAGAGAACAATACCCACAATAAAAGCAAAAACTGAAGCCTTGCCAAACGAAATTTCCTTCTGAATTAATTTCGTACTCAACCAAATTACAAGGGGAATTGCAGAGACAAGAGAAAGATTTGCAACCTTTACATTTTCCCAACTGTTAAATAAATAGATATTAAACGAATACAAAACCACAAACAGTAACTGAATAAGTTTTTTCTTAGGAAAAATGCATCTTGCCAAAAGATATGAAGAAAGAACTATCAACATGAACCAGAAAACTAAACTAATCATCTGAACGCTTTGCAGATTCAATCCTAATTTGTATGGAACCAACTGAATCAAGTGAAAAAATGTCCCAGCAATAGAAGACGAGAAATCAGAACCAGCATTATTTGAAGCGTTCCACACATAAAGTCTCCTACTAAACCACACTGTTGGGTTCAGTGGAAAATTAGTATCGATACCATTTATTAAAACATTCCCTTTCCCCAAAAACCAATTCAATGGAGTTAGGCCTAAAATTAACACTAAGAAAAGAAATATTTTTTTATTAATCTGCCGCATATAATTCTAATTCGTGTATAACCCAAGTTGCATATTTATGCTTTCCTATTTGTGAGATTTTAACATATCGGACCGCTTCTGGCTTGATAAACAAAGATACCTTCCCGTTACTGTCTGGTGGATAAAGTTTTGAGTAAAACATCTGCTTCCAGTTTTCACCGTCTAAGGAAGTTTCAACTTTATATCCAACTTTATTCTGATCTTTATTATCCCCAGAATTTATAACTATTTGTGCAATCTCTCTGTTCTTATCAAGAGACAGCTCAATAAAATGTAAAGTGGAATACGGCACTCCGGTGTCCCAGTACGTTTGTATATCACCATCTTTTATCAAGAACAAATATTCATTATTAATGCTAGAAGAAATTTTAACATTTGCTAAATCAATTAATTTTTTTTGGGAATTATACCCTTCTAATCTCCCTCTTATTTCATCAGAAATCTCCGTCAGATCTCTTGTATTTGAATCAAACCGATAAGCCAAAACAGAATCGACTGGTAAATTATTGTCGTTTATTGCTCTTGCTAGGTCATAAAAATCACGAAAATATCCAAAACCTCTGTTTTCTAACTCAAGATATCCAACAGAATCAATGTCCCATAAAAATCTATTTCCATAGAAGGCGCTAGGAAATTTTACTGAATTTTCATAGTTAACCAACAACACTTGACCAAATCCAGATTGAAAGGGCAATAAATGTTGGTTTTCAGACAGCCCAAAATATGAACTGTTACTTTCAGTATAGAAAATTACTTTTTCCGGCAAAACCTGATGATCTAACTTGACTTTATTTATAATATTTTGCCGTACTTTCGCTTCTAAATTAAGCTGCTTAAATAAAATGTTCAAGAAGTAGATATTAACTAATGCTAACAAAACTATCACAACAATTAAATAATTTCTCTTTTTCGAAAAAACTAATTTAAAGAAGGAAACAATAAATAGTGAAAATCCGATTCCAGTAAAGTATAGATTTCTTGAATCAACAGCAGTTATTCTCCCAGACTTTTCAGGGCTCAAAATAAAAATAAAGCCGTTTACAATAATCCAAAATATCGAAAAAACGAAAACTATATTGATATCTCTTATTTTTCTTATTCTAATTAAGATAAAGGAAAAGAGTAAAACAACAACAGTAGAAACCCAAGAAATCAAATCATAAACAGAATTTACAATAAATTTGTCGTATTCCAGTGTTCCTTTAACTGGAACATTATTAGTAAAAAATTTATTAATAATTAGTTCGTAATAATCCCTTAAAATTTGGGGTGGAAGAAGTGACTGGGAAAATGTCTTTGGACCGATGTTTACAAAATTATAAAATACATTTTGAATATCTAGGGAGAACGATGACTCTCCCCCAAATTGTATATCAGAGCCTTGACCCCTGAGAACATAGAAAACAAACCTGAAAATAATATATAAGATAAATATTGTCCCAAAATTAATTGCAAACTTCTTAAATTCACTGTTTCGTTTTACTGGTCTTACTTCTAAAAATAATAAGAACGGATAAACTAAAATTAGCCCAATCGCTATTTCTTTAAATAAAAGTGAAGCCAAAAAAAATATTACAGATTTTCTTAAGTTTTTTAAGCTATCTGTATTATTAAGATAGTCAACAAAATATATGGCAGACAATAGTCCAAATATTGTCGCGCCTAGTGTGCTGTAATTAACCAATGTCCAGGAAACCGCTTGATAGGCCGCAAATAATACTCCAAAAACCAATGCCGCAAGAAAGGCCAAAACATCCTGCTTATACAATTTTTTGGCAAATATAAATACCAAAAAGACTGCTAAAATATGCAGCAGTAAGCCTGAGAAATAATATAAATTATAATTTAGCCCAAATGTCGCAAAAGAAAAATAATTTACTAATCTAGTCAGCGGTAAATAATGAAACAGTGAGGGTGCAAAAATATAATTGAAGAGTTCATGAAATCCAGTTTTTTGAATCAACATCATCCGTCCAAACACAGCCCACTCATCTTGTTGGAAATACCCATGAAATCCTCTCCAATACCCAGCTAGAATAAAAACCACCAATATTATGTATTTCAGCTTATTCGACATATACTTAGGCCTAATCATATAATAAAATACATACAATGAAATACCAACTTGTCTCGATTATCATTCCGACTCGAAACTCCATACGGACTATTGAGAAAGTTTTAAAATCAATTAAAAAACAGGCTTACCCAAGAATCGAGGTAATAGTGGTTGACCAACAAAGCACTGATGGGACAATCGAAACAGCCAAAAAGTATGCAGATAGAGTAATCATCACAAAAGGAGATAAATTTTACAGTGCTCCGCCAGTTTCGAGAAATATGGGAGCAAAAGCTTCAAAAGGCAAATACCTGTTTCATATAGATTCGGACATGGAGTTAAATCCTAAAATCGTTAAAGAATGTGTAGAGATGATGGAGAAAGACCCAGAACTTTTGGCTATAAAAGTTCATGAAAAAGATATAGGAGAAGGATTTTGGAGTAAGGCTAAAAAATTAGAACGGTCTTGTTATGTTGGTTATGACCTGATCGAAGCAGCAAGGTTCATTCGTGGTTCAGTCTTCAAGAAACTTGGTGGCTACGACGAAACTCTACGTTCAGCAGAAGATTGGGATATGTCTCAAAGAATCAAAGAATTAGGAAAAATTGATGAAGCAAAAACTTTTACCACTCACCACCTCGGCAGGATGAGTTACTGGTATCAGGTCAAGAAAAAATTTAATTACGGATTAACTCTAAATCAAATTATAAATAAGCACAATTTTACTCCCAAAAATAGCTTTCTATTTGTGTTTAGAACAGCTTACCTTAAAAACCTAGACAAATTTGCCAAAGACCCAGTTGCTACTCTCGGATTTTTGGTGCTTCGATCATCAGAGCTAATGGCTTATCTTGCAGGAGTCGTGTGGGCTCGTATGACAAATCTACAACTAGAATGATTAAAGGTGACTACGAAACATCTGAAAAGGCAAAAAGGTATGAGACTAAAAGATTTTCCGATGGCTTATCTGCCGTTAGTCAAGATGAATTAAACCTCCTTAAACGATTTCTAAAAAACGTCGAAACAAATAAAGTTTATTTGGACCTGGGAACCGGTACTGGACGAGTACTTAGCGTCACTACAAAACTCAATCCGAAAAAAATATATGCAGTAGATGCTTCGCAGGCGATGCTTGAAAGATTGCAAAAAGCCTACAAAAGTAAAAAAATTAAAACAATTAACACTAAAGCAGATAAAACCACATTGAAACAAAGTTCTGTTGATGTTGCGACTTCATTTCATCTATTTAAGCATTTAGAAAAACCTGAAAAAGTAATAGTAGAAGTCTCCAGAGTTTTAAAGACAGATGGATTGTTTGCTTTTGACGTATTAAACAAAAATAGTATTATTAACTTAAACCTCGGGAGCTGTTACAGTGTTAATTATTCTTCAATAAATCAAATGCTGACAAAAAATCATTTGAGAATACTACAAGTTACTTACTTACATTTCTTAGGAGAAACTGTTTATAAAATGCTTGGTTTGGCGAATATAAAATTAGTTAGAGATATGGATTATTTTATTTCTAACAAACTAAAAATCGGTACCAAAATATTCATATTGGCAGAAAAAGAATGAAAAACACAAAACCACCATTTACCATAAACAAAAAATCCCATTTTATGAAGCCGGGCGCCGTTGCGTTTATTCCCGGTTGGATAATGTTATTTATATTGGTGCTCACACTTGCTATATTTTTCCCAGACTTCTTTGGAAAATCGTTAAACAACTATCCGTTTTCAATTGGTTTGTTAGCTTTTATTCTTGGATCGTTAATGCCAGCATTTGACGATCTATTTGGCTTTGTATTTGGACCTCCCTTTGCACACCATTCCCTATTTCATTCTTTCGCCGGCCTTTTTGTGACCTATATAATCTTTTTGGTAATCGGCGATCAATCGATCGCCCAGTATGCTCTTTATGGAAACGCTACGCATATTATTTTCAACTATTATCTTGATTACACAACACTATTTTTCCCATTTACATACAGAGAATTTGGATTAACACACATAATTAAAATCCACACATATTGGATTAAAGCTATTAATTACCCGATCATACTCTTAGCCTTTGCTCTTGCACTTCTAAAAATATTTAGCACACTATGAAAATTTTATATTTGGTTTCCGGACTTGGACCAAGAGCTGGATGGGGTACAGAATATATTCAAGAGACAATTTTTAAATTAGCACAAAAGGGGGTTGACGCTACTATATTAAATCCGATTTATCCACATACTCACCCTGATTGGGAAAAATGGTCCGTAAAAATTGAAAAAAAATATCAAGTAAAAATAGTTAACTTCAAATTTCCAAAGTGGCTTGGTGAAAACTTATTAGTACTTTTCGCGGTTACGCCTATCATTGTGACTTTCAAAGCAATTAACATTTTATCAAAAGAAAACTTTGACACCGTTCATGAGTTTAGTTCAACTCCAATAATTCTCTTTAGGGCTTTAATTTTTAAAATATTATTCAAAGTAAAATATGTATTTACTTATAGCGTTTACAATAACACCATTTTGGGGAAAAGTTTCTGGTTTAATCTATTAAACTTCGCAGATTTGTACTTTATTCCGTCCAAAAAAATTATTCATAAATTACACAAAAAATCTAATTGCATTTATGTACTCCCTGGCATAAAAACAAAACAATTCAAACTCAAAAACA